>CAACVC010000001.1_pt1 | contig 121671 bp, 157 predicted proteins | sample 2381761 | NCBI WGS metagenome assembly CAACVC01 (sample SAMEA5211966, study PRJEB30684) | marine metagenome | biome: Marine; feature: Epipelagic; material: Water | collected 2015-10-15 | depth 45 m
TGGAGCAACATTCCCAGCATAAAAATTAAAAAGATAAATATTTATAATAAAATAAGAAAATAAAATGGCAGTATTAAACCCAAACGAAATATTTTTCACAGCTTTTGAGCCAAAACAAGCAAATAGATTTATACTATTTGTTGATGGATTCCCTTCTTATATAATGAAAGGAGTAGGGGCTGTTTCACTAACACAAGGTTCAGTACCTTTAAATCATATTAATGTACAAAGATATGTAAAAGGAAAAACAGTATGGAACACAATTTCCTTTACTTTATTTGATCCTGTAACTCCATCTGGTGCTCAAGCCGTTATGGAATGGGTCCGTTTACATCATGAATCTGTAACAGGTCGTGATGGATATAGTGACTTCTATAAAAAAGACCTTACAGTTAATGTATTAGGTCCTGTAGGTGACATCGTATCAGAATGGATTATTAAAGGAGCAATGATTACTGAAGCTAGTTTTGGTGATTATAATTGGGATACTGAAAGTACTGCTGTAGAATTAACAATGACAGTTCAACCAGATTATTGTGTATTGAACTTCTAAGATTTTTACCCACCCCTTGATAAAATTAGCTTGACTTTGGTCAAGCTTTTTTTTTCTTTTTCCGCGAAAAAATTTGGTTACCTGGGATAGGGTTCGTATATTTACATCGTAAATAATAAAAAAATAAAGGTTATGTCAAACACAGTAAAAATTAAAAGAGGTCGTCCAAGCCAAAAAATTGGTAAAATTGTTAAAAGATTTAAACCATCAACTATGTTGATGGATGATTTTAAATTTGATCCCCAATTATTTGTTCCAATGAAAACTGGAACTAAAATTGATAAATTACTTTCAAGTGAAGGAGGAATGATGAAAGGTACTAACGTAGCATTCGTTGGTGATCCTGGAGTTGGTAAAACAACTGTATTATTAGATATGCTTGCCAATATGAAAAATAATGGCAATAAAGTATTGTTTATCTCAGGTGAGATGACACAGATTGATATGGTTGGAATGGTAAAAAGATTCCCTAAATTTGGTAAATTACCTATCTTATTTATGGGTGATTGGATTGAAAATGATCCATTAGTTATTTTAAAATCCATCCTTAGTGAAGGTTGGGACTCAGTTTTAGTAGACTCATTTGCGGAATTAGCAGTTGCTGTTCAAGATTTCCATGGTGGTACTATGAAAAATGCAGAAACTCAATTATTAAATTTATTTGAAAAGCACAATAAAGGTGAAAATCAAAATAAATTAAACACTAACTTTATGATCATACAGCAGGTTACCAAAGGTGGAGAATTCGCGGGTAGTAACCGATTTAAACACATGATTACCGCGATGGCTCATATGAAATTTACCCCTGAAGGTAGTAGAGCTATATGGTTTAGTAAAAACCGTAGAGGTGGTGAAATGAATAAATTACATTTTAGCTTAGATCAGGCTAATCACGTCGGGTGGTTATTTACCGAGCCATTAAATATGGCAATATAACCTTTAATTATTATTTACAGTTAAAAATAGCTTGGCTTCGGTCAAGCTTTTTTTTACATTACATATGTATAATAAACAACGTTACAAACTAATAAAGATTATGGCCGAATTTAACATGCCTACTGAAATAGTAGAATTACCATCAAAAGGAATAGTATACCCTGAAGATAATCCCCTATCTAGTGGAAAAGTAGAAATAAAATATATGACTGCTAAAGAAGAGGATATATTAACTAATCAATCTTATATTGAAAAAGGAATAGTAATTGACAAAGTATTAAAATCAGTTATTGTTAGTAAAGTTAATTATGATGATTTAATAGCAGGAGATAAGAATGCAATAATGGTTGCTGCAAGAGTTTTAGGTTATGGTGGTGAATATGAATTCTTTTCATTAGATAAAATGCATAAAGTTGATTTAGCAGAAATTGAAAATAAGCCTTTAAAAGAAGAATATTATACTAAAGGAGTAAATGAATTTAAATTTACATTACCTTTTACAAAGACTGAAGTTACTTGGAAACTTTTAGATGGTCGTGATGAAAAGAAAATAGATAATGAATTAGAGGGCCTAAAAAAATTATATAAAGATAATATACCAACACTTTCCACTCGTTTAAAATACATTATTACTTCAGTTAATGAGGAAAGAGAAAGAAAATTTATTAGAGATTATGTTGATAAAGCATTATTAGCCCGAGATGCTAAGGCTTTAAGGAAACATATATCAGAAATATCCCCAGACGTTGATCTGTCTTTTTTTCCCGAAGGAAGCAAATCCAGAAGATCCATCCCAATTAACATCAACTTTTTTTGGCCTGAAGTCTAGCGAAGCCGCTACCATAAGAGTAAGATTATTTAGACAAATACATAATATCGTTTTCCATAGTAATGGTGGATATGACTGGCACACAATATATAATATGCCTATTTGGTTAAGGAAATTTACTTGGAAAGAATTAGATGATTATTATAAAGCATCAGATAAAAAAATAAAAGAAGCAACTGAAGGTAAAAAAGGTCAAACAAATATGATAAACTCAGATGGAACAGTTAATGTTCCTGAATTTGCCAAAGCATCTAAATCATACAAAGGTAAAAGTAGTTATAAATAATAATATTTATAATAAAATAATTTATGGCTGACGGCAAGGAATTAAAAGATAATTTAGGCGATTCTAAACAGATATTATCGGATATTAGGGCTGAAGGTGCTGAATTAAGAATACTTTTTAGAGAAATTGCAGAATCCCTATCTAAGGGTTCTGGAAGCATGGGTGATTTATCATCAGCTGCAAAAGTAGCTAGTAGTGATGTTAAAACTCTTAGTACAGAAGCCAAAAAACTTCACGGTGTAACTCAAGACGATTTAAAGGATAAAGATAAAGCTGCTATACTTAATAAAGCAGCTCAAAATACTCGAAGAAAAATCCAAACTATTGATGCAACTATTACTGCATTACAAAAGAAAAGATTAACAGCCACAGAAGAAGAAGCAGAGCAGATTGATAAAATGATGGAGGACCTCTATAATGGTAGGGAGTCTGCACAAAAAATGCTAGGTAGTTTTGATAAACTAGTAGACGCTAATAATGAATTAAATAAGAAAACTGCATTTTTTACTGGAATGGAAGAAACCCTTAAGACCATTCCAGGTATAGGTCCTGCAATCGCTGGACCCTTTGGTAAAGCAGCAAAAGCAGCTAGAGAAGCAAGTGTAGAAGGAAAAAGTTTTGTAGAATCTACAGCTGCTGCTGGTGGTAAATTACTGGATGCCTTTGGTCCTGCAGCATTGCTTGGAATGATCATAAAGGGTAACACGGCTGCAACTGATTTTAGAAGAACTTTAGGTCTATCTAGGGACCAAGCTAAAGCAATGAATGAGGAAATGGAAGAATTTTCCTACAACTCAGATAGATCATATTCAACATTAACAAAATTAAGAGCTGCTCAAGTAGGATTAACAGAAGCTTTAGGTGTTTCAAATAAATTTTCTAATGAAATATTAGAAGACCAAGTAATGCTAACTAAAAAGTTAGGATTATCAGCAGAAGAAGCAGCTGAATTTGCTAAAGTAACTACTTTAACAGGTAAAAGTACAACAGATATAACTGAAGGTATACTTGATTCTGTAGCAGCAGAACAAAAACTAACAGGAATAAGAGTTGATGGTAGAAAAGTAGTAAAAGAAGTATCTAAAATTAATGGTCAATTAGGTGCTCAATACGGATTTAATACAAAAGAACTATCAAAAGCAGTAATTGCAGCACAAAAACTAGGATTATCATTAAAAGAAGCATCTGATATATCTCGTAATCTTTTAGATTTTGAATCTTCTATTGAAGCTGAAATGGAAGCTGAATTAATGACCGGTAAGAAAATAAATCTTGAAGAAGCAAGAAGATTAGCATTAGCAGGAAAAAGTGCAGAAGCCTTAACTGAAATAGCAAACCAAGTAGGAACATCATCAGAATTTATGGGAATGAATGTTCTACAACAAGAATCTTTAGCTAAAGCAGCAGGAATGACTGCAGATCAAATGGCTAATATGTTAAGAGAAAGAGAAACTCTTCAAACATTAGGAGCCGAATCTTTAAAACAATTAGAAGAAGAAGGTAGATTAGAAGAATTAAAAACAACAGAAACTGGTAAACAAATGTTAGCAGCCTATGAACAGTCAGCTGCTGCTGAAAAACTACAAGATACTATGCAAAAATTAGGTGACTTGTTAGGAGAAATGATGGATGGTGCGTTTGGAAGTTTTGTTGAAGGTTTTGCTAAAATTTTATCATCTTCGGAAGGTATTTATGCTACAATGGGTCTTTTAAGTACTTTAATGATTGGAAATATAGCCAAAATGGTTATTGGTTTATCTACTCAGTTAGGTATTCAAAAATTATTAACAAAAGAATCTAAAAAAGAAGCAGTAACAGATTCTGTTGGTGCAGCAGCAGAAGCTGGTAAAAGTGTTTCTAAAATTCCTTACGTTGGAGGTTTTATTGCAATTGGTTTAATGGCTGGAATATTAGGATTTTTATTAGGAAAAATAACTGCGGCAAATGACCTTTTCTCTCCTGGTAAAGGAATGGGTGGTGGTTATGGAGATAGAATGTTATTAGGACCTGAAGGAGCATTTGCATTAAATAATAGAGATACTGTTCTTGCTGGAACTGATTTAGGAGGTGGTGGAGGAAATACAGGAAATAACCAAATGGGTAAAGCACTTGAAAGTATAAATTCTACCCTACTAGGAATGTCAAATAGACCAAATCCTGAAATTAATATTGACTCAGTACAAATGGGAACTGCTGTAGGTTTAAATGCATTTCCTATACAATAACATATTTATAATAAAATAAATTTAATAACTTAAAATACAAATTATGGCTTTACTAAATAAATTTTTAGATCAAGGATCACAAGTAACTACATTAAAAGGAGAAAAACCAACAGGACCTTTATCTCCTGGACCTGGTGTTATTCCAATTAATAATACTTTTAATGAAGGAACTTACGAAGATTATGTAGTTAATACTCCAAGAGTAACAGACAACACAGGTAACTAAAATTCTTATATAATTGCCTAGGCTACTTAATATAAGAACGGATCTTTCCGAATATAGAACTGCTCAATACGGTTATGATAGACGTGGAGCGGGTCCTCGCAATACTAATGCGAGCGGCCAACCCTATGAAATAATTCCATTACGCCAAAGAAATTTTAATGAATCTGATTTTGGAGCAACTACTCAAAATACAGGAGGACAAGTAGAAGACTTTTTATTAAGAGGAGGTTCTCTATTACCTGAAACTGCTTTTAGAGATGTATCAAGATTAACTAAAATGTTTACTGATTTAAAATCTCCTAATGGAATTTTATTTACAGCAAAACAAGAAGCATTATCAAGATCAAGTGTAAATATTTTAGCCGCTGGTGAAAAAGAAGGTTTTCCAACAAGAGGTAAAAATAACTTACCATTTAATAATGGAGTTTATTTACCAACTTCTACTTTATTACAAGCAGCAGGAGTAGGGATTGGCACTCATTTATTAAAACAAGGAATAGACCCTACAGCTGACACAGATGGTGCGGGAGGATTATTTAACCTTCTAGGTTTTGATGATCCCCTAGCTATGCCACTCTATGTAAATACTTTGGCTTCCAGAGAAAGACAAGAAAACTCAGCTACAAGTAGATTAGTTGAATTTTCTCAATTTAATATAAATACATCTGATAATGATTCAGGTATATTATATTCTTATTCTGGTGGACCAGGTTCCGTTTTAGGAGTCACTGGTAAAACTAATATTAATATGCCTTCAGAGGGTAGGACTGGACGTAATAATCCTAGTTTAACAACTTCTGGATTTTTTAATACAGGTCAAACTAAAGACACTAATTTTGGTTTTAACTATAGTGTATTTGGAAAAAAAGTTTTCACTACAGGTTCAGCTGATTTAGTAAAAGATGGTACTCCTTTTAATTTTAGAGGTGGTACTTACTTTGGTGATCCAAAAAATGACAATCTATCCAAAATTAAATCAGTTAGTAGATACTATGAACTAATAGTTAGTGGTAGCAATTTATTTGAAATGTCCAATAATGGACAAGTTAAAGTTACTAATGACAATATTAATAATTCATTAATTGCTAATGTGGGTGAATCAGTTTATCAAGCTGGAACATTTACTCCAAATCCTTCAGTACCAGATCAACCTGGATTAACTTATAATGAGTTAATGGGAGCAGGAAGTAATAGTGGTGCTGGAGCTAGCGGTGGAAAAATTATTGATTTTAGAAAAAACTCATCAGGTGTTTTCAACCCTGATTATTCAAATAGAGATCTTACCCTAGCAGGAAGAGCTAACCTAGGAGATCCTGGTAGAGATAATAAACAAGCAAAAACTTCTTTTAATTTTTCTGACAGACAATTCACAACTTTTGATAGCGCTTTAGATAAAGTTAATGCTTATCCAATTTATTCAACTAATAGCCCATCAGGTATTGGTTTAGTACAAAATGCTACATACGCAGGAAAACAAAAAGATTTATGTAAGTTTAGAATTGGTGTAATTAATAACAATGATCCAAGTTTTACTACATATCTTCATTTTAGAGCATTTATAGATGGTATGAGTGATACTTTTTCTTCTAAATGGAATGAAACAACATATATGGGTAGAGCTGAAAGTTTTTGGAATTATAGTGGATTTTCTAGAGAATTTTCATTAGATTGGACGGTTGCAGCTCAATCCAAAGCTGAGTTAACGATTATGTATAAAAAACTAAATTATTTAGCCTCAATTAATGCCCCAGATTATTCTGAAAATGGTTATATGAGAGGTAATTTAATAAAATTAACAATTGGGGATTATTTATATGAACAAACAGGATTTATGAGTGGTATTTCATTTTCCCCTCCACAAGAATCACCTTGGGAAATATCTAGAGAAGATGTAGATTTATCAGTAAAACAACTTCCTTTTATAATGAAGATAACAGGATTTAAATTTACACCAATTCACGACTTTGTTCCACAAATTCAAAAGAATACATTTGGTCCGTTATTTGATAATGTAAACCAAGAAAGTGGAGATGCACAAGCAGCAGGAACTGAAAATGGTACACCAATAGAGGAAAGTATATTAACAGGTTATGGACCTCAAAGATATATTGCTTTAGGTGATAATTTAAAAGGAGGAAGATATAATTCATATGATCTTAAATATCCTAAAAAACAAAGAGCAATATCTACGGTTACTGGAGAAAAAATAAAAATAGTTGGAGGAGATCCACCAGGGGCGGATTTAATCAACACTAATATTGCTCCAAGAATATCATCTACTAAAATAGCAAGTTTAACAAACCAAAAAGCTGTTAATGATGCAAACATAGTTATTAATGAAATTAATTCTATAGGAAGATAATATGGGTAGATACACAGAAATAGAAAATTTATATACACCAGAGGGTAAGCCTTATAAGGCAACAGTAAGATATCCTGTTGTTCCATTATCATTTAATGATATTTATGTTTATACGGACTCAGGAGATAGATATGATATTTTGGCTCAACAATATTTTGGGGATCCTAGTTTATGGTGGGTAATTTTATCAGCAAACCCACAACTTCCAAAAAATTCATACTATCCTCCTTTGGGAACACAATTAAGAATCCCATCAAATTATGGAGGGGTAGTAGCCGCATATAATAGTACAAATTAAAAGTTATGATTGGTAATATAGTAGGTGGACCGTTAGACCAAACAACAGTTAATCAATTAAAGGTTCGTCAAGAAATAGCAGCTTCTGGGTATGGGGACTCTCCCATAAAGAGATCTCCTAAAGTTAAAAATTTTCTAAATAATCGTACTGCATGGGTTAAATTTGCATCTGGAGTAGATATTGCAGGTAAATATGCCTCAGAAAAAATAAAAAACATATTTGAAGGATCAGGAATTAATATTGATACTGATGATCCTGCTACATTAGGGTTATTAAATGAAAATTTAGCTAAACGATTTATTTTATTTAATGGTACAAGTACACTTAATACAACAAATAATTGGGATTTTAGATTTGGAGTTGCTAGTAGTAATAATTATCAAGATACTTTTAATACTGATATTTTATATGGAGGAATAGGACAAGATAGAGGATTACAACCTTTTCCTGGTATTACTGATCTAAAAGTAAAAACATTAAATAGAGGTTCTATTAGAAAAGCAACTATTAGTTTAAAATGTTATAATAAATTACAATTTAACATTATTGAAGCTTTATATCTTAGATTAGGATTTAATATGTTAATAGAATTTGGTTATGATAAATACATAGATGGAATAACAAAGGGTGGAACAGATACAGAACCATCAGACCCAATTATAAGAGAAGTAAAGAGAACTTTTATAGAAAATGGATTTTTTGAAAAAAACACTAAATCTGAGGATGTTTATAATGGTATTGATAGTTTTAGAGCTGTATATAATGGTAATTATGATGGTTTTTACGGTAAAGTTCAAAATTTTTCATGGAAAATAAACGACGACCTCAGCTATGATATTACAGTAGATTTAGTAACTATTGGTTCACTAATTACATCTTTAAAATCAAATATTCCCTCGACAGTAAATTCCTCACAAATATCAGTTATAGCTACAACTTTAGGAGATATAGTAGATTTGTATGAATTTGATGAAGATAAAAGAGAAGATATTTTAAGTAAAGATGCAGCTGAATTTAAAATACCTGAAATTGGTACTGATGCTATCACAATTTATTTAATGAAAAAAACAGTTCAATTTCCTCAACTAAAATCTAGTAAAGATTATTTATATGTTACAGAAATTGTTGAAGAGTCAACAGGAGGAAGTTTTCGAGATGGTGTTGTTTCATTAGCAAATCCTAGGGGAAAAACTGAAAATATAAATGGTAGGTTATATGAAACTATATCATCACCTCTCCAAAAAGCGGCATTTAATTTAGAAAAATCAAAAGATAATCGTTATTTTATAAGATTTGGTACTTTTTTAACTGAATATTTTGACATAGTAAATTATTATATAACAAAATCAAATCAAAAAACTAAAAAAGACCAACCTTTATTAGAATTTTTAGCAAGTGGTAATATTTACTGTAATTATCAATTAGATCTTATTCCTTTAGATTTAAGAGTTTGCTATTTTAAACCTGTCTTTTCTTCGATAACAAAAGCAAATTGTTTTACAACAGGTGTTTCTTCAGCAGATAAATTAACTGAAAATGAAAACACTGTAGACTTTGTTGTTGATAAAAAAGGAGTAATAACAGGAAAATTAATGAATATGTACATTAATATATCTTTCTTAGCACAACAATTACAGAATAATTTAGATAAAGAAGGAAATTTATCAATTTTTACTTATATATCTAATATTTTAAATGGTATTAATAGGTCAACAGCAGGAGTTACAAATTTAGAATTAATTGTAGATAATGATAGAGAAGTAAAAATATTAGAAAAAAACACTCCTAAAGGAATGTCACTTTTAACAAAAGAACAAGAACAATTTGAATTTGAAGCTTATGGTTTTGGTAATAATACAAACCAAGCTAGTATTATTCAAAATTTTAATATAAAATCAAAAATTCCTCCTGATCTTATGGCTTTGATTTCAATTGGAGCTGCTTCTCCCCAATCTGAAACTAATGGAATAAAAGCTTTATCATTTAACAGTTTTAATAGAGGATTAGAAAATAGATTTGAAAGAGAATACGATCAACCAACTGAGGATATTGGAACACTAGTAACAACTGAACAATTAGAGGATCAACAAGAGAATATTATAATAGAAAATTTTCATAAGACTTTTTCAACAGATTTTCAAAATAAAAGATCTAACAGTAAACACTCAAATTATGACCCAGATATTAAAGATAAGTTAGGTGAAGCACAAGGAAAACATGGTAAATCTTCAGAATTTTGGGGTTATACCTGGGGGTCAGGAGTGACAAGGGGTAATGGTGGTAAACCTATGTATAGTATTTTTTGGCAATCTCCTAAAGGAGGAGAATTAAAATTAAAACTAAAAGGACAGCAAATACCCGGAGGTTTTTTAGAATATGAAGGTGGTTTTAATAAATATTTATTGCCTGAGGGTAAGAATTTGAATAATAGTAATTATTATATAGGAACCCTTGCCGGAGATCAGGGTGATTACATCAAAGCAAAAGTTTTGCAAATCACGAGAGATTATGAAAAAGGATATGCTGGTGGGGCGGACGCAGTAAGAACTAATACATCCCCAGCTACATATCAAGAATATTTAACAGAAGCTTTTGGTGGAGATTTTGACTATAATGTAAATGTAGCTCCAACTGGAAGTGAAACAGCACAAGTACAACAACGAACAGTAGATATTAAAGGTGCTAAATGGTTTGAAATTAATCCAAGTTTTATAAACCAAGGTAAATCTTTATTTAAATTAATGAAAGCTGAGTATGATAAAGTTGATTATTTAAATAATGGTGTTGTTGCTAATTCTACTGGTTTTATACCTCTTGAAACAAGTTTTGATTTAGATGGTCTTTCTACTTTTAAAATATTTCAAAAAATAAAAGTATCACAAAAATTTTTACCTAATAATTACCCTCAAACCTTAAATTTTATTATTAAAAATATAGATCATGCTCTAAAAGATAATCAGTGGACTACTTCAATAACAACAGTATCAATACCAGTTCAAGACCAATTATCATCACTATCCCCATCAAAATTAGACCAACAAAAATGGCCTGAAAGTGATGATGATGCTCCAAAAGACAGAAGTGGTTGTAAACATACACCGAAGGCAGGACTACCAACAGTTGCTTATGACGACCCTTCAATTTCACTATTAAATCCTTGTTCTAACACAGGTTTAATTATAAAATCAACTGTACAACCTAATAAGAAAATAATTGTAATCCACCATACTGCAAGTAATGGTTCTGCTGCTCAATATGTTAAAGGATGGATTAGAAAATTCTATCCAATTGCAACACATTTTATTATAGAAAGAAGATCAGGAAAAGCTGTTAGATTATTTGAAGATAAATATTGGAGTAATCATATTGGAGAGACTCCTGGCGAATACACAAATGGAGACCCAGATGAACAAGAACCATATATGTTATCTATTGAAATTGATAATTATGGGTATTTAACGAAAAAAGGTAGTACATACGTACAAGGTGATAAAAGATGGAAGGCTAGTGAAATATCAGTTACTAAACCAGTAAAATATAAAACTAATACTTCTAATGCCCAAAAGTTATTAAAACAAGCAGAAGAAAATTTAATAAGAAGTTGGAACGAATCTTTACTATCAGATCCTGGATTTGATAAATTAAAAAGCATTAAAGACTTTAAATTTGCTAAATCTACAAATGGAGAACCTTATGTATATGGTTTATCACTTCCCCCTAATATGTTATTACAATTTGATACGAAGGGGTACAAATCCCGCGTAGCGTTGAATGTAGCCCACGTTTTAGCTGGTGGAACATCAAAATCTTTTTTTAATCCAACAGGTACAAGTCCATCATTAGGATTAAAAGTAAAAGCCTCAGGTTATAATTTTACAGCTACTGAAAGAGGAACAGTAAGAGGTAAGACATTTGTCAATTTTTCTTATGTAAATAAATTCTTTAATATTAAAAATAATATTAATAATATAATTACTCATCAATTTAATGGAAAAACTTATAAAACTGATGGTATTTCTGGTTGGTATTTATGGGGTGCTGTATATTTAATCTTAAAAAGAATTATAGATGGCAAACCATGGAAAAAAAAGATGGAAAGATATATTACCGAATCAGAGTATAGAAAACTTGAAAAAAAGTATTCCAACTACCAAGTTATTACATATAAAGGATATAGCTATTTCCAAAACTATACAGATGCACAAATAAAATCAACATGTAAAGTTGTTAAAGATTGGGCGATAAAATATAAAATCCCAGTAGCTCCTACTACTAGAGGTAGTAGATTATGGGATAAATGGTTTAATTTATTTTTTGGTTGTGATGATAATGGTAAAGCAAAACTTGATACATCAATCTTTAGATCTGATGCTGCAATGGCTAAAGCGACATATACACATAATAGTTATAAAAGAACCAAAGTTGATATTTTCCCTCAAAAAGAATTATTAGAGGGATTATGGAAAGTATCTGTCGAATTAAATAAAAACTATAATATAATATACCCAGGAGATAAAGCATCAAACAGAAAGTGAAACTAATAAAAAAACCAAAAAATAAATATTTATAATAAAAATGTATTTTCCACCTTCTCAAATTCAAACAGACTTATATACTAAAGGAGGTGAATTAATTAACTCAGTAACAGAAGAACCTTACAAAGGATATTATTTTCTTACAGCTGATGGTAGTAAATTTACTGGAAGAAACCCAGATGATAAACCAACAAACCCTTTAGTTCGCAAAATACCTGATGCTAATGAAGATGCTGAAGGTTTAGCAACAGGTGCATTAAATCCAATTGCAAGTAATTATTCATTACCACCAATTTATGTTAAAAAAAATTCATTAGGTATTGGTAAACAATCAAAACCTCCTCAAAATCCAACCCAAATATTATCAATTCCATCTGAAAATAATTATAAAGTAGGTGAATATCAAAGATTCTTTTGCAAGAAATATAGTAGTTTTTTATATATAGAAATAAGTTTAGAAGAATTTAAAAAATTTAAAAACCGAGATTTAAATGTTAATTGGAGAAAATATCGTACATTTCAAATACCTTGGATTATAACAGGAATAAGAAGTAAAGTAGTTGAAATAAATAAAAAAACAATAGCAAGAACAGAAAGAAATTTAAAAATAAGAGGTTTTAGCAATTATTTTAAAAATAAATTTGACCAATTCTTCAGATACACCCCAGGTGAAAATTTAAAAACTGATGGTACCGAATTTTTAAATGAAACAACAGGAAGAAGATATAGAGGTCTTTATCATATTCACCCAGACAAAGGACCTATGGTAGGGGCACAACATGTTCCTTCAAAACATGATTATTTAATTCCAATTAGTGGTTCTACTAACCAAGTAACTAAATCAAAAGTAGTATCTAGAACAAATTCCAAAAGAAGTAGAGGATATAGTGGCGGGTACTAAATAGTTTTGTATATTGGAGTAAATTAGGTTATATGTACTGGCTTGTTGAAAATGAAGAACAGTTAAAGGTTTTAATAAATAGTGGTTATAAAGAGGTTTTTATAGAAGTTATTTCGTATAATTCTACAATTCACCCCGCAAATAATCACGTTTCTTTATTGTATATTCGTCCGTTATCTACACATAAAGGCTTTATTATATGTATTAATCATAGTGAGGCTTTAAATGCGGTAAATACGCGAATAAACGAGCTATTAAATAAGTTTAACATTATATATTGTAGAGATAAAAAGGAAATATTACATTATTTTCCGCTAAAAACTCTCTACGACATTAATCCACCACCTACTACGTATATACGACCTACAACAGATACACATGATTTATATTATAGGAAATATAAAGATAATCCCGAGATTAATTTAATTATTCCTATTGTAAAACATTATGAATTGTGTGAAACGATTTTTAGAGATCTAAAAAGTAATATAAACAAAATAAAAACAAATAAAACAGATTATGATGAATTCTTTAGCAGTAAAGTGTCAATGGTATTCAACGCCATCGAGAGAAGTGGAATACGAATATGTAAGCCAACCTTCGAAGAGTATTTCCATCCCGTTAGTGGTGAATACGTCTACACTCAGTTCAACTTAAGAACAACAACAACAAGACCATCAAATAAATTTAAAAACGTAAATTATGCAGCACTTAATAAAGAGAATGGATGTAGAAAGAGTTTTATACCGCGTAACCATAGGTTTGTGGAAATTGATATTAGCGCTTACCATCCTAGTTTGGTTGCTAGTCTCATTAATTATAATTTCCCCACTAGCGATATACATGGCCATTTCGCATCGTTATATAATGTGGACTATAAGAAATCGAAAGAACTTACTTTCAAGCAACTTTACGGAGGGGTATTCGAAAGTTATAGAGGGATTGAGTTTTTTAAAAAAGTTGAGGAATACATAGGAAAATTATGGAGTGATTTTAAAGAAGTTGGATGGGTTGAATGTCCTATTTCTGGATTTCATTTTGTGGATGCCGCTTTAGAAAACATGAACTCACAAAAATTATTTAATTACTTGTTACAAAATTTGGAAACATCAACTAATGTTTTGATATTATGGGATATATTTAATATATTGAAAGGACATAAAACAAAATTAGTATTATATACGTATGATTCATTCTTATTAGATTACCACGAAGATGAAAATGATGTTTTAGAAAGGGTTAGAGAAGTATTTAAAAAATATAAACTAAATATTAAAGAAAATGAAGGATATGACTACAATTTTACAGGATAACGTTAATATGTATAATATAGACTATGATGTATTAACATCATTTCAAAATATAGGAGATTTGAATAACAAATTATTTTGTACTTTTACTGATTTAGAAGGATTAGAGGATTTAATATCTGAGATCCGATCTAAATATGATATTATTTATAATAAATTATTTGTATTAGAAATTATTGGTAAAGATGAATTTGTAATAACTTATAATGTTGATCAAACTAATTTAAGTTCTATTCCTGACAATACTATCTTAGTTCATAGAAAAAAAGAATCAAATACCTTATATACTATTAATGCTTTAAATGAATTAATAAAAAAATTAAATGGGGGTGTCGTTGATACTACATACCAAGTAGATTGGCAACATTACAGAAATTGTATATTATTGACTCAACATAATGAATTGAATCAATTAAACACTAAAATACATAAAATAATAGTTGTAGAGTAAAATAAGTTATGAAAATTTGGGTAAACGGTTGTTTTGATATTCTTCATAGAGGACATTTTGAATTATTTAATTATGCTAAATCACTAGGTGATCATCTTGTTGTTGGTATTGATTCCGATGAGAAAATATCCCAAGATAAAGGACCAGATAGACCATATAATAAATTAGATGATAGAGTTTATGCTTTAGAAAGTTTAAAAGCTATAGATAAGGTAATGGTATTTGACAATAAAGATCATCTTGAATGGTTAGTAGAAATAACTAAACCTGATATTTTAGTTGTTGGTAGTGATTGGAAAGGAAAAGAAATAGTAGGAGGTCAACACGCTAAAAAAATTATTTATTTTGATAGAATAGGAAATTATTCTACATCTAATGTTTTAAACAATTAACATGATAGAACATAAAAAAAATTCTGAAGGTCAACAAAAAGCCTTTATTGATATAGATGAAACTATATGTTTTTATAAAGGTCCAAGAATTTATGAAAAAGCTCGGGCTAATAAAATTCATATTAATAAAATCAATAAGTTAAAAAAGAAAGGTTGGCATATAACATATTATACTGCTAGAGGAGGACACACCAAAAAAGATTTATATGATTTTACATTTAACCAGTTAACAAAATGGGGATGTCTTTTTGATGATCTCGTGGTTGGGTACAGAGAAGATATTACATTACCCGTAAAACCATCTTATGATCTTATTGTTGATGATAAGGCAAAACGTATAGAAGAATTATGATAGTACAACCAAAAATAGTAAAAAAAGGATGGGGTGAAGAAATTTGGATTCACAATGATGAAGAATACTGTGGTAAAATTTTAAGATTTTATGAAGCTGGTAGTCGTTTTTCCTTACATTACCATATCCTTAAAAAAGAAAGTTGGTATGTAAATAAAGGTAGTTTTAAATTTATTTATTTAGATACTGAGGAAGGTATAGAAAAAGAAGAAAAAATTCATTATGCTACTTGTATTACTATAGAAAGAGGTCAACCTCACCAATTAATAGCATTAGAAGATGATTCAGAAATATTTGAAGTGTCAACTCAACACTTTGATGAAGATAGTTATAGAATTAGAATAGGAGATACATTATGAAAGTATTAGTTATAGGAGATAGTTGTGATGATAAATTTATATATGGTAAATGCGAAAGAATTTGTCCTGAAGCACCAGTACCTGTTTTTAATCCTGTAAACCAAATTACAAATGGAGGAATGACTAAAAATGTTTTTAGTAATTTAAAAAGTTTAGCACCAAAATGGCAAATAGATTTAATTACTAATGATAAAAAAATCACTAAAACTAGGCTTGTTGATGTTAAAACAAACCAAATGCTTGTAAGAATTGATGAAAATGATACTTGTCCTAGAGTTCCTAATGTTACTAATTTAGGTCATTATGATGCTGTAGTAATTAGTGATTATAATAAAGGTTTTTTACGTAAAGATGATATTAAAGTATTATTAGAAAGATATCCTATATCATTTATAGATTCTAAAAAAATATTTGGAGATTATATTAAAAAAGCTTCATTTATTAAAATTAATCAATCTGAATATCAAAAAAATGTAAATAATTTAATTGACTATAGAGGCCAATTAATTGTTACTTTAGGAGAAGAAGGAGTAGCTTGGGGTGGGATTAAGCACCCTCCCACCAGACAAGCAGAAGTATCTGATTTATCAGGTGCTGGAGATACTTTTTTAGCAGCTTTTGTTTATTATTACTTAACTCATAAAGAAATAAGTGATAGTATTAATTTTGCTCAAAATTGTGCTCTAGAAGTAGTAGAAAAAAAGGGTGTAGTAATAGTTAAAAATAGTTTGGAATCTTAAATTCCATTCATTATATTAATAACAAAAAAAGTTATATTTATGGATTTATCAATGCTTAAACAGAAGTTGGATTCACTCCAACAAAAAACAACAACCAACCAAAAAACAGATTATACAACTATTTTTTGGAGACCTACTGTAGGTAAACAACAGATTAGAATTGTGCCTAGTGCATTTAATACTAAAAACCCATTTACGGAACTTAAGTTCTATTATGGAATTACTAATAAGGTTATGATTTCACCTTTAAATTTTGGTGAAAAAGACCCAATTGCTTTATTTGCTCAAAAACTAAGAGGTGGAGAGTATAATAAAGAAAACTATGTACTTGCTAAAAAGTTAGATGCTAAAACTAGAATTTTCGTACCTGTAGTAGTTAGAGGTGAAGAAGATAAAGGTGTTAGATTATGGCAATTTGGAAAATTAGTTTATGAAGAATTACTTTCACTTGCTGTAGATGAAGAAATAGGAGATTATACTGATGTTGCATCAGGTAGAGATATTACAGTTGAAACTGTAGGACCAGAAGCAACAGGAACCCCTTATAATAAATCATCAGTTAGAGTAAGATTAAAAACAACCCCTCTTAGTGAAGATTCTACTAAGGTAGAAACATGGTTAAAAGAACAACCTGAACCAAATAAATTATTTAAAAGATTTACGTTTGAAGAAATGAAATCGGCTTTAGAAAAATGGTTATCACCTGAAGATGCTAATGAAGAAGGAGATATTATCTCTGAACCTGCATCAAATTTTGATAATGACCCTAAGGATTTACCTTGGGAAAAAGAAGGATCTAATTTTAGTTTAGATACGTCGAAATCAAAACAAACAAAGGAAGATCAATTTGATAATTTATTTAACTAATGGCTAGAAAAAGAAAATCATCTTTATCAGCAGCTGTATCAGCTGAAATAAAGGAAAATTTTGATTTATCTAAATTTAAGAATAAAAAAGGTTTAGATAAAAATATTAAATTTAAAGATCAAGAATGGATTCCACTTTCACCTGCATTTACTGATGTTACATCAGTCCCAGGTATTCCAATGGGTCATATTGTTTTACTTAGAGGTCACTCTGATACTGGTAAAACAACAGCAATGATAGAAGCAGCAGTATCCGCTCAAAATAATGGAATACTACCTGTTTTTATTATTACTGAGATGAAATGGAATTGGGAACATGCAATTCAAATGGGTCTTGATATTAATGTTGAAAAGCACCCTGAAACTGGAGAGGTAGTTGGATATGATGGAAACTTTATTTATGTAGATAGAGAAACTATTAATTCAATAGAAGATGTAGCAGGATTTATTTTAGACTTATTAGACGAACAAAAGAAAGGTAACTTACCTTACGATTTATTATTCTTATGGGATAGTATAGGTTCAGTACCTTGTGAGATGTCTCTTAAATCTAATAAAAATAATAATGAATGGAATGCAGGTGCAATGTCAACACAATTTGGTAACAATGTTAACCAAAGAATTACATTGTCAAGAAAGGAATCATCACCTTATACAAATACATTAGTATGTGTTAATAAAGTATGGACACTAAAACCAGCATCTCCTATGGGTCAACCTAAGTTGATGAATAAAGGAGGTTATGCTATGTGGTTTGATTCTACATTTGTAGTTACATTTGGTAATATTATGACTGCAGGAACATCTAAAATTAAAGCAATTAAAGATGGTAAGCAGGTAGAATTTGCTAAACGTGCTAACTTACAAATTGATAAAAACCACATTAATGGTGTAACAACCAGAGGTAGAATAGTTATGACACCTCATGGTTTTATTAATGACGATCCAAATGAACTAAAAAAATACAAACAGAATCATGCCAAAGAATGGTCTAAAGTATTAGGTGGAATGGATTTTGATGTTATTGAAGAAGGAGAAGAAGTAGCAGATATCTCTCAATTCGAAAAAGAACCAGAATAAACAATGAAACATAAAGAACTATTTAAGTTGCTGGACGAAGTCCAGGAGCAAGGGGAGGAACCAACTTTAAAAAAACATGATAAAGTTTTATTAATAGATGGATTAAATCTATTTTTTAGAAACTTTGCTATGATGAATATGGTAAATCCTGATGGAATCCACATTGGTGGGTTAGGAGGATTCTTTCGTTCTTTAGGTGCCTTAATAAGGCAAACCCAACCAACCTCTGTTTATGTAGTATTCGATGGAGCAGGTTCAACTACCAACCGAAAGAACTTGCTCTCCGAATACAAAGGGGGAAGAAATTTACAACGTATTACTAATTGGGATGCATTTGATAATTTAGAAGAAGAACATGATTCAAAAGTTGATCAAATAGTACGTGTAATTCAATATCTTAAATTATTACCTGTTAAAACTACTTTAATTGATAAAGTAGAAGCTGATGATATTATAGCAGTATTAGCTGAAAAATTAGTTGAAAAACATAATTCTACATGCTTTATAGTATCCTCAGATAAGGATTTTGTACAATTAGTAACTGATAAAATTATTTTATATAGACCAATGGAGAAAGAATATTATACTCCTAAGGTAGTAAAAGAGAAATTTGGAGTATCTCCTAAGAATTTTATTTTATATAAAACTTTACTTGGAGATAATTCAGATAATATCCCAGGAGTTAAAGGATTAGGTGCAAAGGGTATATTTAAAAAGTTTCCTGAATTACAAGAAAAAGATTTATTATTAGAAGATATTTTTGATATAGCTATTAGGAAATTTAAAGATCATGTTGTATATTCAAGAATATTACAAGATGAAGATAAATTAAGGACAAGTTTTAAAGTAATGGATTTAGATACTCCTATGATAGATGAAAAAGAAAAGGAATATTTAGATAGTTTAATTACAGATAGTTTTCCTGATTTTAACCCTGAAATGTTTATTCAATTTTATAATGAAGATAAATTAGGGGGAATGATTAGAAATCTAGATATTTGGTTAAAAGATATATTTTCACAATTTAAAGGTTATAAAGATTGACACTAAATAATATAAATAATTACGGACACGAATTCCAGATAAAAGTTTTATCTTCTTTATTAACACATAAAGAATTCTTAACTAATATTCATGATATTATTTCAGATGAATATTTTGAAAATAGTGCACAAAAATGGACTATAAAAGAAATATTAAAATATTATGACAAATATCATACTGTACCTTCATTAGAAGTATTAAAAGTAGAATTACAAAAAATAGATAATGAAGTATTACAAGTATCTATTAAAGAACAATTAAAACAAGCCTATGTAGCATCTGATGATGACTTAGAATACATACAAGAAGAATTTACTAATTTTTGCAAAAACCAACAGTTAAAAAGAGCATTAATGACTTCTGTTGATTTATTAAAAGCAGGGGATTTTGAAGCTATAAGAGGATTAATTGATAATGCTTTAAAAGCAGGTCAAGATAAAAATATAGGTCATGAATACAACAAAGATATTGAAGAACGTTATAGAGAAAATTCAAGAGCTACTGTACCTACACCTTGGGAGCGTATTAATGATTTATTACAAGGTGGATTGGGAAATGGAGATTTTGGTCTTATTTTTGGTAATCCTGGAGGTGGTAAGTCGTGGTCTCTTGTAGCTTTAGGAGGTTACGCAGTTAGATTAGGTTATAATGTAATTCATTATACTTTAGAACTTGGGGAAGATTATATAGGAAAAAGATATGACGCTTTCTTCACTAAAATCCCAGTTACAAAAATACATAAATTTAAAGAAAAGGTAGAATCCACAATTCCTCAACTACCAGGTCAATTAGTTATCAAAGAATTTCCAACAGGTAGGGCAACAATGTCAACTATTGAATCACATATTAATAAAGTTAAAGGTATGGGAGTTAAAGCTGATTTAATTATTATTGACTATGTTGATCTTCTTTCAGGAAGAAAAAAAACTCGTGAACGTAAGGATGAAATTGATGATATTTATAGCAGCGCAAAAGGTCTAGCTAGACAACTTAGTATACCTATTTGGTCTGTTTCCCAAGTTAATAGAGCTGGAGCGCAAGATAAAATAATAGAAGGAGATAAAGCAGCTGGGTCATATGATAAAATGATGATATCAGATTTCGCGATGTCTCTCTCACGTAAAAAAGAAGATAAAGTAAAGGGTACCGGTCGTTTTCATATTATGAAAAATAGATATGGTATGGACGGACTTACTTTTTCTGTTAGTGCAGACACTTCAACAGGTCACTTTGAAGTTTTTGATTATAAAGATAATGAAGAAGAAAATTTAACCCCAAATACACAAACAAATAAATTTGATACAGATGTAGACAAATTTGATAAAGAATTGTTACGTAATAAATTTTACGAATTAGAAAATTAACCCCTTAAATAAATTATAATGGCAAAAACATCCCTTTTAAAAGAACGTATAGTATATAAACCCTTTGAATACCCAGAAGCTTTTGATTTTTATATGAAACAACAACAAGCTCATTGGTTATGGACAGAAGTACCAATGATGGCAGATGTTAATGATTGGAAACAAAATCTAAATGAGACTGAAAAAAACATTATTGGTTCTATTTTAAAAGGATTTGCTCAAACAGAAACAGTAGTAAACGATTATTGGACTCAGTTAGTTACTAAATGGTTTAGAAAACCTGAAGTAATTGCTATGGCTGTAACTTTTGGTTGTTTTGAAACTATTCATGCTGAAGCTTATTCATTATTAAATGAAGAATTAGGATTAGATGATTTTGCTGAATTTTTAGAAGATGAAACAACAATGGCTAAAATAGAAACACTAATGAATGTAAGAGATGCTCATGATGGAACTCCTAATTGGCATGAAAGAGCTAAATCATTAGCTATATTTTCGGCTTTTACTGAAGGTGTAAATTTATTTTCTTCTTTTGCTGTTTTACTTTCATTTAAATTACAAAATAAACTTAAAGGTGTGGGGCAAATTGTAGAATGGAGTATTAGAGACGAATCACTACATTCAAATGCTGGTTGTTGGTTATTTAGAACTTTATTAAAAGAACATCCTGAATATGACACCCCAGAACTAAAAAACGACATTATTGAAGCAGCTAGATTATCTCTAAAATTAGAATTAGATTTTATTGATAAAGTTTATGAAATGGGAGATTTAGAAGGTTGTACCAAGTATGATTTAGTATCATTTATAAAACATAGAGTGAATACTAAAATGGGGGACTTAGGATATGAACCTATAGTGAATGGAATAGATAAAGAAGCAGTTCAAAGAATGAGTTGGTTTGATAGTTTATCAGCTGGAAAACAACATACAGACTTTTTTGCTAATAGAGTAACAAATTATAGTAAAGGTGTTCAAAAGTGGGATGCCGCAGATTTATTTTAATATGGAAAATAACGCACTACAAGTAGATTATAGTAATTGGGAAGCAGGTAAAAACTACCCAGAATGGATGGACGAAATATCTTTAGCAACAGTTAGTAAAGGATATCTCCTACCAGGAGAAGATGTTAAAAAAGCATACAGAAGAGTTGCTAAAGCAGCTGCTTTTAGACTTAAAAGACCAGAAATGGAAGCTAAATTCTATAAAATAATATGGAATGGTTGGCTTGGGTTAGCATCTCCTGTTTTATCAAATATGGGAACAGATCGTGGTTTACCAATTTCTTGTTTTGGTATTGATACACCCGATTCAATACGTGGAATCGGTTTAACTAACGCGGAGCTTATGAAACTCACCGCTTCTGGTGGTGGAGTAGGTATTAGTGTATCTCGCATTAGACCACGTGGAACTGAGATTTCGGGTAATGGCAAATCAGAAGGTGTAGTACCTTGGTGTAAGATTTATGATTCATCAATTATTGCTACTAATCAAGGTAATGTCCGAAGAGGGGCAGCATCAGTAAATTTAGATGTAGAACACCCAGATATAAGTGAGTTTTTACAAATAAGAAGACCTAAAGGAGACCCAAATAGACAATGTTTAAATCTCCATCAATGTGTTGTTGTAGGTGATAACTTTATGAGAAAATTAGAGGCCAGAGATTCTGACGCTTTAAATACATGGGCTACAATTCTTAAAGCTAGAATGGAAACAGGTGAACCTTATGTGATGTATAAGGATAATGTAAATAAAGATAATCCTATTGCTTATAGATTAAATAACTTAAATGTTACTATGACAAATATTTGTTCTGAAATTACATTATTTACAGATGAAGAACATTCATTTATTTGTTGTTTATCATCTTTAAATTTAGCTAAATATGATGAATGGAAAGATACTGATACTGTTGAATTAGCAACCTGGTTTTTAGATGGTGTAATGCAAGAATTTATTGATAAATCAAATGGTAAAGATTCATTAAGAAGAACTCATTATCATGCCAAAAAAGGTAGAGCATTAGGTTTAGGTGTAATGGGTTGGCATACATTTTTACAACAGAAAAATTTACCATTTAATTCTATAGCTTCTACAGCACATACTCATAATATATTTTCTGATATAAGAAATAAAGCAGAAAAAGCATCAATGGAATTAGCTGTTGAGTATGGAGAACCTATGTGGTGTAGAGGAACAGGTATGAGAAATACTCATTTACTTGCTGTTGCTCCAACAGTCTCTAATTCTGTTATAACAGGTGGGATATCAGCTGGTATTGAACCCTTACCTGGGAATGTTTATACTTTTAATGGTGCTAAAGGTACTTTTATTAGAAAAAATAAAGTATTAGAAGCCTTACTAGAAGAAAAAAAACAAAATAAAAATAAATGGTGGGAACAAATGTTACAAGATGGTGGATCAGTACAAAATCTTCCAGATAGTGTATTAACTCCCGATGAAAAAGAATTATTTTTAACGTTTTCTGAAATAAACCAATTAGAACTTGTACGACAAGCCGCGATAAGACAAAGATATATTGACCAAACTCAATCTCTGAATTTATCATTTGACCCCAATGATTCACCAAAATGGATAAATCAAGTACATATGGAAGCGTGGAAGCTTGGGATAAAAACACTCTATTATTTAAGAACTGACAGTGTGATAAAAGGTGATCTTGGCTCAAGAATGGCAGATTGTGTGAGTTGTGACGGGTAGTCATATGTATAACCGTTATTCTTCATAGTTGTTAGTTACATTTTGTTTAACTAAAATCATATTTTTATGGAAATTTTAACTAAAATTGGCTCTTGGGCTAATAAACTGACTGAAATCGGAATTTCAGTTGTTGGACTCGGAATAGTACTTGAAGTATTATTTGGCGGAGTAGGTATTCCTTTTTGGAATGATTTATCTATAGTAGATAATATTATGGGAATATTAGGCAGTCTTAACGCAGAAGGTTTACTTGGATTAGTAGGTGCCTTTGTATTATATTATATTATTAAGAAATAAGCAAAGATTGCGGAAAAATTGAAGAAGGGATGCACTAGCATCCCTTTTTTTTATATTTATAAATAAATTATTAAATAAATTTTATAATGAAAAAATTATTATTATGGTTATGCTTAGCCTTACCTTTTATAGGCATATCCCAAACATATTCTGATACTCCAACTATTTTTAGAAGTAAACTTACAAATGCTATAGAATTAGGTACTATACCAGAAGATATAAGCATGTATATTATTTTTGATAAATCAACAATAACAGCAACTACTGGAAATGTTAACCCAGCTTATTCTGAAATTGCTTTAGATGATGATGATGGGAATGGTATTTGGAGACAAGAAATTTATCTAGATATAACAGATCCATCTACTGATTTATATTTTGTTTATAAAATAGTAGATTCTGATGGTACAGAATATTATGAAGACACAGCAGAGTGTTTATTTTTAGGAACTGATTATGGTTTTACTGATGGTAGAGCAAGAAAATTAATACCTAGTGAAATCCCAGGAGATGGGCAAGTTAAATTCTGTTGGGATACTTGTGAATGGCAATGTCCTCCTCTTCCTTGTGAAACAGGATTAACAAATCCATCAGCAGACCAAACATGTATAAATGGTGGTCAAGCTATTATTTATTTTTCATGGGAAACAGAATGTGAGGTACAATCAGTAATTTACTCAAATGCTGAAGGAGCAGGTCCATTTGAATACCAAGTAAACCCAGATGCAGAACTTTTTGGTGTTTATGCAGGGTATGGTCAAATGCCACCTAATTGGAGTGTAGAACATTATTTACAAGTAAAATTTACTGATGATTCTTTATCTGAAGAAATAGTTTATACTCCTGAACCTTGTATAGAAGGATGTACTGATCCAAATCAAGAATCTTATAATCCTTGGGCTACTATAGATGATGGTTCTTGTTCAGGAACAACTTGTGATACTGATACACAATATCAAATTACAATGGAAATTACATTTGATAATTGGCCTAATGAAATTAGTTGGATTATGAATAGTGGTGGAATTATTGGAGAAGTTCCAACTGGAGAATATGATTATAATGATATTGGGCAAACTTATACCTACAATTTCTGTATTGACCAAAATGCAGGATTTGAACTTATTGTAAATGATACTTATGGAGATGGTCTAGCTGGATCAACTTCAGGTGGTAGTTTAGATGGAGAAATAATAATATATGATTGTAATGGTGATATAATTTGGGAAATGGAAGACCCAGATTTCGGATCTACTTTATACTCAGGTCAACAGTTTGGTATACAATGTGAAGTAACAGAAGAAATTTATGGGTGTACAGACCCAACTTATCAAGAATATAATCCTGATGCTAATATTGATGATGGTTCATGTGAAACATTACACATTATAGGATGTATGGATGAAAATTCAATTAATTATAATCCTGATGCTACATTACAAGAAATAATACCAACATGTGATTATAACTTAATCTTAAAAGATGCCGCAGGAGATGGATGGGGTAATTCTTTTATAGGTATTACTCAAAATGATGTATCATTAGGAACTTATACAATGGGTCCTGGTTCACCAGAACAAGTATTTCCTTTAACCTTATCTTCATCACACCCAGTAAAAGTATATTATTTCCAAGTAGGTGGCCCACAATCAACACCAGAAGAAGTACAATTCCAAACCTGGCATAATTCATTCTTAATAGAAGGATTAGATGGAGAAATATTAATAAGTGAAGGAGAAAACCCATTTGAAAATAATGGTCAAGGTGCACTACAAAACTTTGAATCCCCATTCTTTATAACTTATGAAGCAATGCCATATTGTGGAGATGTTTGTATTCCAATAGTTGAAGGATGTATGACTGAAGGTTCTTTAAATTATAACCCAGATGCAAATGTAGATGATGGATCTTGTATACCTATTATCTATGGTTGTATGAATGAATTTGCATTCAATTATAACCCAGAAGCAACTGTTGATGATGGTTCTTGTGAAGATGAAATAGTAGGATGTATGGATCCAGCAGCATTCAATTATAACCCAGATGCTAATACTCCTGGAGATTGTATTCCAGTTGTTGAAGGCTGTATGAATGAATTAGCATTTAACTATAATCCTAGTGCTAATGTAGATGATGGTTCTTGTGTACCAGTTATTTATGGTTGTACTGACCCTACAGCATTTAATTATAATGTAGATGCTAACACAGATAATGGTTCTTGTGTAGAAGTTATTTATGGTTGTACAGATCCAGATTCTGTTAATTATAATCCACTAGCTAATACTGATAATGGAAGTTGTATAACACCAATTGTTGGTTGTACAGATCCAAATTCTTATAATTATGATCCTAACGCTAATGTATCAGATCCAGATGCTTGTTTATATGATGCAGGTTGTATTACTGGACCTGGTGAACCATATTGGTTAAATAATAACTGTTACGCTTGGGTAATTGATGTAGATGATTATTGTTGTGATAATGATTGGGACCCAGTATGTCAAGAAATGTATAATTACTGTGAAAATGGGTGGCCTGATGGAATTGATATAAATGGAAGATTCAATAGATTTAGTGGTATAATTGTTTATCCAAACCCATCTGCCAATATAATTAATATAAATTCAAACGGTTTAGACATAACATACTCAGTTTTTGATGCGACAGGAAGAATCGTAATTGAAAATTCAAATAAAAACCAAATCGATCTATCAAATGTAGAATCAGGAGTTTATTTACTTACTGTTACTTATGAAGGTCAAACATTTAATAAAAAAATAATAAAACAATAAAATGAAAAAATTATTAATATTACTTTTAGTAATACCGTTTCTAGGTTTTAGTCAAGAAAATAAAGAACCTTCTAAATTTAAAAAAGATTTAAAAAAGACTTTTAAGTTTTCAACATTCTATGCAGCAGTAAATGGTGGTACTTCTTTATCAGATAGAAATACTTTTACAGTAAATACTGGTGCTTTAGTATCTAATGTTATTGAAACACCTTTTGATTATTCTTTAGCATTAGGAATTAGAAAAATTGCAAGATTTGATTACGAAAATAGAGCTAATGTATTTTATGATGGTACAGAATCTTCTTTTTCAGATCAAGCTAATGTTGGAAAAATAAAAGGATTTGAATTTTTATTTGAAGGTGATTATAGAAGAATACAAGGAGTAAAATATTTAGATCAACACCATTTTATAAGATATGTAGCTGATGATTGGATTGCTAAGGTAGAATATTTATCTAGTGGTTTTGTTGGGATAGAATATTTTGAAGCATCACAAAGATATAAAAGGAATATAACAAAAGAATTATCAATTAATGTAGGTTCGGCACAAAGATTATCAGAACCCTATGGTTATGATCCTTTAGAAGAATGGATGCTTGCTAATGGAAACTTACATTATACTTATTTAGCAATCCAAGAAGGATATAGTGTTAATTTTAACGGCCCAGGTAATACTGAGTATTTAGACCCTTCTGGAAATGTTGTTGCTAGTAGTACAGCAGTTTGGGAGGAAGTTATTATCCCACAAGTATTAGAAAATTATGTAGAAAAGAAAAAGAATCAAGCTGATTTAAAATTAGAATATTCTTTAATATTTGGACTAGACTATTACAAATATCAAAAAGATTTTTGGTTTCATGCTTGGGGTAATATAATGCCTTATCATGTTAAACAAAATAATACCTTTTCTTATCATAATTATAATGGAGGACAATGGATAGATTATTCTGGAGGTGTTATTTTTGGATATAAATTAAATAAATCACTAGGACTATTCGCAGAAGGTACTTATAACAAATACTGGAATAGAAATTGGCATAAATTTTCTATGGGTGTAAATTATATAATTTTTTAATAAAAAATGGCAAAAACAAAAGAACTAAGTGAAAATACCAGCTTTACGGTTAGCTTACAAACTTTAGGTGGCATTGCAGCTGCAATAGCAACTGTAATTGGAATGTGGTTTGCGCTTCAGGCAGATATAGCTGAAGCAAAAGAACTACCAGTTCCACCTCCACCAGATGTTACAAGAATGGAGTATGATATGAAAGATCAATTAATCCGTCAAACAATCATGACAACACAAGAAGACGTAAAGGAGCTAAAGGAAGACATGAAACGTATTGAGGAAAAGATTGATGAATTAAGATAATCAATTATGAAAAAAGCAATTTTATTATTACTTTTACTTACGAGCACCTCAATTTTTAGTCAAATAACTGTAACCCATTTTAATGCTGGATGGAATGGAGCAAATGACGTTAATTGGGTTGAATCATTAACAGATTGTGACGTAACTAAAGTTGATATAGCAAAAGACCCTGCAATCCAAACAAAACATAATGTAGTAGTTGTTCCAACTATTATAGTTTTTCAAGATGGAGAAGAAGTAAAAAGATTCCAAGCGGATTTAAGTTTTAAAATTGCAGCAACTAAAGAAGACCTTCAAGATTATATAGATGAACTTATAATGAGTGCATTTTAATTTAATATGTATAATAAAAATCAAAATATGAAAAATTTAATTACAGTTTTATTATTAATTTTTACTTTATCCCTTTCAGCTCAACAAAAACCATCTAAAGAATGTGTAAAAGTTGTAGTTGAAAGATATGACCATGCTAGAGTAAGTGTTACTACAACTAATACATGTACTAATGTTATTAAAGTACAAACTTACTTATTAGTAGAATGGAATAAAATTCAAGCTGAGAAAAAAAGAAAATTAAGAAAAAGACGAGCTAAAAGAGTTAAAAAAGTATAAATAAGTTTTACTAAAGAGTTATATTATGTTTAATTATTTAAAAAGTAAATGGATGGGATTCAAGAACTTATTTGATGATAACAATAATATCAATGAAAAATCCGTAGTTGGATTTATTGCTTTTGCTGTAATGGTGTTATTTGCATTTACTGACTTACTAACAGGATACATAGGTAAAGATTTAGTTATTAATGAATTTATTTATGACTCTTTTGTTATAGTTGTACTAGGATGTTTTGGTATAGCTGAAGTTGGTAAAATATTTGGCAATAGAAAATAATTTATTATGAGTTGTTACACAAGAGAACAAATAGAAGCTACAATGGCTAGTAAAGGTTATAAATACTTTACTGGTGGTGATTATGATGTAAATATAGTAGGAGTAAGAAACTCTGAAACTAAAGGTAGGGTTACAAATGCATTTGATGATTGTATGACTGTGTCTTACAAAGTAGATGGTGAATGGAATTTTCATTGTTTTAAATGTACTACAGACCCAGGTTCACATTGGGTAGAAAATATTATGAGAGAAGAGGGTGTTGCTATTCTTAAACCTGGTCAATATAGAGGTTCTCATAAATTAGGTTTACATCAAGGTAAATATTTAGCCCTAAGACAACAAAAACCAGTTAAAGTTTATAGAGATAATAACTTAGATAATAAACATGACTTATTAGAAGAGTCAGTTCAAGAAGGAATTTTTGGTATAAACATACATAGAGCTACAGGCAGATCAGGTGGAAAATCTACAAGAGTAGATAAATGGTCCGCTGGTTGTCAGGTAATTGCTCATAATGATGATTGGCATATATTTTTAGATATTTGTCAATCTGCAAGAGAAGTTTGGGGTAATTCTTTTACATATACTCTATTAGAAAGTAAAGATATTGTATAATAACTTGGCTTATTATTAACTCTTCCCTATATTTATAATCATGCTTAAAAATATTAAAAAAGGAATGTTCCCATTCCTAATAGCTTTTTCAGCCCTTTCAGTATCAGGTTCAGCAGCTTTTTATTCTGTATTTGGTCTGAGTAAATTATTTGCGGGAGCAAGTACAGAAGTAATAATAATGGCGGGATCATTAGAATTTGCTAAATTAGTTACGGCTTCACTTTTATATCAGTACTGGGGTACAATAAATAAAATTTTAAGAACTTATTTATCTATTGCTACTATTATTTTAATAATTATAACTAGTATGGGTATCTATGGTTTTTTATCAGCAGCATATCAAGACACTTTTAATCAATTAACTTATGTAGAAAATGAAAAAAGTTTCATTCAACAAAAAGTAAATTTTTATCAACAAGATGTAACAAGATATGAAAATGAACTTAACCAAATTTCAGAAAATATTACTGCTTTATCTAATGCAAGATCCGTCACCATTCAAGTCAAAGATACTACTGTGGCTGGAGGTCTTAGAAATACAATTTCAACAGCTGATTTGCGAGCTGCGCAAACTAGACTTGGAATTGAAGAAACTAAACGGGAAGATGTCAATATAAAACGAGATATTGCGATAGATTCGTTACGTAAATACCAACGTCAAATACTGGAACTAGATAATAATGTAGAAGTGGCTGGAGAATTAGGTCCACTTAAGTATTTATCGGGTCTTACCGGTTATCCTATGGATAAAATTATAAATATTTTACTTTTAATTATAATTTTTGTGTTTGATCCATTAGCTGTTTCATTAGTAGTAGCTGCTAATTTTGCTTATAATCAAGCTTACCCAAAAATAAGATACAAAAAAAACCTATACCAAGAAAAAGTCGAAGATAAACCAAATATTTTCGATTCTTATTCAAAAATAGATGAAGATAGAATGGATATTATAGGTCAAAATGGTAATGATGGGGAGCATTATGATTCTGATGATTTAAATAAAGATGGAAAAGTAGATGAAAGTGATTTAGAAGTTTATAATAATATGAAAAGTAAATATCCTAAAGGCACAGATGAATGGAATAGAGTTAACCAAGAAATTGATAGATTAAAGAAAAGAATTAGTGGAAATAAAGATGATGATTTAACAAAAATATATTAAAATTTGGAATAGCAAAAAAAATTTCGTATATTACCCCAAATAAAAGTTATATGTTCAACCCTCCTTTATCTAGGAATACAGTAAAAAGACGTCTAAAGAATTATCAAAAGCTAAATTATAATCAATTTAGATGGTGGAGATGGTATGAATCAAAAAACAAACCATTACCCTACAAAGCTAGCTTTCGTGATAAAATTTTAAATGGTGATTTTGACCAATCTCCCTTTATGTTACAAGCTTATTTATGTGAACATATGATGAATGATATATTAGCTGAATGTGATGAGGATTATCAAAAATTCCTAGAAAAGTCTAAATTATTAGGAGCTAGAAGAAAAAGATTACTAGAAGATTATGAAAAAGATGAATTTAATAAACTAGATACTATTTATAATTTATTTACAAGAAATTTTGATATTACAAGAGAACAAGTAGAAAAAGAAGCTTTAGAATGCTGTGGAGAATTAATTGATCTTTATTATATTATAGAAGAAAAATATAGAAAAAAACATTATGTCTCTAAAAGGGGACGACCTAGAAAAATATGAAAATAAGTCACGAAGTACCAAAAAGTTTACTAAATGAATCTCTTAATTTTAATGATTATGACTATTGTTTACCCCATTTATTAGATGAGGATAAAGAATATAGAGAATTTTTTGAATATTCTAAAAAACAAGGACGTTATATTATTATGGATAATTCGCTTCATGAATTAGGAGAAGCATACGACCATAAAAGATTATTACATTGGGTTAATAAATTAGAACCAAATGAATTTATTGTGCCTGATGTTTGGATGCAAGGACATATGACGGCAGCTCAAGCTAAATATTGGAAACAATTTGAATACCCAGAAAACACAAAAATAACAGCTGTAATACAAGGTAAAGATAAAAATGATGCATATTTATGTGCTAATTTATTACATAACTTAGGTTATAATAAATTATGTGTATCATATGGAGCAACATGGTACAATGATTTCTTCCCTCACACTAACCCAGATATGGGTAAAGCATTAGGTAGAATTAGATTTGTACAAGGATTATTAGCTTTAGACCATTTAAAAAATGTTAAATATCATTTATTAGGATGTTCTATACCTCAAGAATTTGGTTGGTATGATAATCATCCTCAAATAGAATCAATAGATACTTCTAATCCAATAATGGCTGGAATAGATAGACATACGTATACAGAACAAGGATTAACAATTAAACCTAAGGCTAATATGAATAATCATTTTAATAAAAAATTAAGTGATAATATAGAAATGAGTATAGCCAAAAATATAGGTAAATTTAGAAAAATAAATGGATTTAGACCCTATCCAAAACATACTGGGTCATTTTAATATTTTTTAATTATGAATAAACATGCAATTGTTTCGCTAAGTGGAGGAATGGATAGTTCTACACTTTTACTTAGAGCGATATCTGAGTATGATACAGTTACTGCAATATCATTTGACTATGGTCAAAAGCACAGAGTTGAACTTGAAAGAGCAAAATCATTAATTACTTATCTAAATATGGAAGGTCATAAGGTAACCTATGAGCAAATTAAATTAGATGGTTTAGTGGATTTGTTAAATTCTGCTTTAGTAGAAGGGGGAGATGATGTCCCAGAAGGACACTATGAACAAGATAATATGAAAGAAACAGTAGTACCTAATAGAAATAAAATGTTTGCGTCTATTACACAGGCGGTTGCTTTATCTAAAGCAAATGCCACAAAAGAGCAAGTTGATATTTGTTTAGGAATACATGCTGGTGATCATGCAATTTATCCTGATTGTAGACAAGAATTTAGAGACGCTGATGATGCAGCATTTAGAATTGGAAATTGGGATGCAGATAGAGTAGGTTATTTTACACCTTATCTTGATACTGATAAATTAGGTATTCTTCAAAATGGAGAATATTTATGTGGGGTATTAAATGTTGAATTTGACGAAGTTTATTCTAGAACTAATACTAGTTATAAGCCTTATTCTAGTGGGAACAGTGATTATAAATCTGCTTCATCTGTTGAAAGAATTGAAGCGTTTATTGCTCTGGGTCGTCCGGATCCTGTTCAATATGAAGATGAAACGGGTCCAGTAGATTGGGAAGTAGCTAGAGATTCAGTAGCTAAAGTATTAGCTGATTATTCAGCTTAATATATTTGGCTCGTAGTGTAATTGGCAACACGTCTGGTTTTGGTCCAGAAGAGTCTAGGTTCGACCCCTAGCGAGCCAACAAATAGTAATGTATGAAAAAATTTTTTGAATTTTTATTAATTTGGATAAGTCAAAACCTAGCTATCCCTTTTTGGATTGTAGGTCATGTACATCTTTCAATTCATAATTTTCATGATTTAGTAGAAATTTTTTCATCTATTGGTATGAATATAGTTGTAGGAATAGGATTTCTTATTGACTACAAAAACAGTTTAAAAATAAAAAAATAAATTATGTTACAAGATTTACCAGATGCGTATTGGCATCAAAAAATAAGTTTTTTAAAATCAGCTATAAGAATAGTTGGATACGGACTTTTACTTTATTCCTTGCCTATTGCAGTAGGAGTTCTTATATTTAGTGAAGCAATTGGTATAATGGAAGAATTAGTTTAATTATGAATATTATTTTATATTTTACAGCAGCATGGTGTGGTCCTTGTAAAGCACTAGCTCCAAGAATGGAAAAATTAAAAGGACAAATTAACTATAGAAAAATTGATATTGATCAAAATCAAGAAATGTCAATGAAATATGGTGTAAGAAGTGTTCCTAGTTTGGTTTTAGTTAATCAAAACGGAGAAGAGATAAGACGTATGGTTGGCCTCCAATCAGACGATAAAATTTTAAATTTTTATAATGGGTAAGTTTCAATCAAGTAAAGTATTTGATGGATTTAGTACAGTGTTCCGTCAATGGAAAGCAGAGGACACACACTGTAGATTTGTACACGGTTATGGTATTTCCTTTAAAGTATATTTTGAAGGAGAATTAGACCACAGAAACTGGGTTTGGGATTTTGGAGGAATGAAAAGAGCTAAAACTCTGATAGATGGAAAACAACCTAAAGCATGGATGGATTATATGTTTGATCATACTATGATTATAGCAGAAGATGATCCTGAAGTAAAAGCATTTCAACAAATGGATGCTGTAGGAGTAGCTCAAGTAAGAGTAATAGAAGCTACTGGCGCTGAAAAATTTGCTGAATATATTTATAATAAGCTTAATGAATTTGTTAAGACTGAAACTGATAATAGAGTTAGAGTTACAAAAGTAAAATTCATGGAGCATGGTAAAAACGCTGCTTATTATAGCGAATAAATAGGTTATTAGTGAATGAAAAACCACTTTAAAAAATTAACAATATGCACAAACAATTAAAAAGGATAGAAGACTATCAAAAAACACTGGGTGTATTAGAATTATATACAGCCGTACAATCAGAAGGTAGCAGACAAGGTTACCCAACAATCGTAGTTAGAACATCAGGATGCACACATAGATGCTACTTTGGAGAAGGTGGATGGTGTGATTCTTGGTATACAAGTATTCACCCAGAAAAAGGTACTTACTGTTTCCAAGATATTATAGACATGTATGATAATAATCCTCATATTAAAGAAATGATGTTAACTGGAGGTTCTCCAACTATGCATCCAAAATTAGTTAATGAATTAACACACTTTGCACATGAAAGAGATATATTCATTACTATCGAAACTGAAGGATCTCATTTTTTACCTACCGATTATCCTATTAATTTACTTAGTATTAGTCCCAAGTTTAGTAATTCTGTTCCTGTTATTGGTGCCAAAACACCTCAGGGAGCTATTGTAGACGAAAGAATGGTAAAAAAACATAATTCAAAAAGACTAAACATTGAAGCAATATTACAATCAATTGAATATCATGATGATTATCACATAAAACCAGTTTTGGATAATAAATTATCTATGGTTAGTGAAGTAGAAGAATTCTTAAAAAAATGTAATATACCAGATCATAAAGTTTGGGCTATGCCTGCTGGTGATGATAGAGAATCTTTATTTGAAAGTTATGGCCCTGTTATGAATTTTGTAAGAGATAGAGGTTGGAGATATACAGGACGTTCCCATATTATGGCTTTTAATACAGAACGTTGTGTCTAGAGAAGAAGCACTAGAGATATTAGAGGAAATTGAAGAAAATGTTGGGGTTTGTTGCGCTATTACAATGGAACCAGACGAAGTATTAGTATTAATAGATAAATTAAAAAGTTATTTAGAAAATGAGTAGAAAAAAACAACACACGGATTTAGAGGTAGTACAAAAAGGATTTGCAAATGGAGTTTCTCCTAACTTTCCGTTAAATGATAAACAAAAGGAGAAAATGATTAAAAAAGCTACTAAAGCTTATGCTAGATTTTTAGAAGCATTGGAATGTGATTGGCAAAATGATCCTAATTCATCAGATACACCACATAGAGTAGCTAAAGCTTATGTTAATGATTTATGGGCTGGAAGATATACACAAATGTCTCCAATTACATCATTTCCATCAGATGGTTATGATGGTATTGTTATAGAACGAAATATACCGTTAACTTCAATGTGTTCTCATCATCACCAAACAATTGGAGGTGTAGTTCATATTGGTTATGTTGTTGGAGATAATGGAAGAGTAATTGGATTATCTAAACTGAATAGGATAGTTGAATTATTTGGTAGAAGAGGTGCTATACAAGAACAATTAACATCAGCAATTCATAATGCTGTAGATAAAATTTGTGAAAATAATAAAGGAGTTATTGTCTCTATAGTAGGTACACATAATTGTGTAAGTTGTAGAGGGGTTAAACATCAAGGTGCTGCTATGGTTACAACAAAAGCGTCAGGTGTATTTAGAGATAATGATAATTTAGCAAGAAAGGAATTTTTTGATTCACTAAAAATAAATAACGGAGGACACAATATATAGTTATGTTAAAATTAGAAAATAAAATTTATATAAGCTGGGATGATGTAAAAAGAGATGTAGAAACACTATGTACAAAAATCTTTATGGATTACCCAAATATAGATTCAGTAATGGGGTTACCAAGAGGAGGTTTAATCCCAGCAGTATTAGTTTCCCATGAATTAGGATTACCTTGGACGATGCAACCAGGTAGAAATACTTTAGTTATTGATGATATTAATGATACAGGACATACTTTAAATGATGCACCTGGAGTTTATCATGCTGTACTCCACCATAAACCAACTTCTAAATTTAAACCAAATTTATATGCTAGAGAAGTAGGAGAAGAATGGTTAGTTTATCCGTGGGAAAGATCAGATTCAAAAGCTCTACCAGATTATTTAAAACAGGTTGAGCATCTGAGTGATTCTCATTATATTGGTGGTCTAACAATGCCCAAAGGTGCCAAAACACCTTGGTGGAAAAAAATGAGTAAATAATGGGAAAACAATTAGAATTTGCGTATCAATGGGAAAAATTAAAAGATGTCCCATTTGTAAATGAAGTAGAACAATTTAATGCCACATTTGGCAAACCAAATAATTATGAACCAACAATACCAGAAAAAAAGGAATGGCAATTCGTATACGACTTTGTACTTGAAGAATTGGAAGAATATAGACAGGCTTGCGAAAACGGAGACATCGTGGAAGTTTTGGATGCTTTGTGCGATATTGCTTACGTTTCCCTTGGGAACGGCACTATGTTACATGGTCTTAAAGATAAAATATGGCCAGCCTATCAAGAAGTACAAGGAAGCAATATGTCGAAGTCTTGCAGCACTGAAGAAGAAGCCATGGAAACTGTCTCCCTCCGCTCTAAAGAACAAGCTGAGCCATGTCACTATGAGAAAGTGGGGGAGAGATTCGTAGTATATAGAACACGTGATAGAAAAGTAATGAAATCTATTAATTATTACAAACCAGATCTGTCTCAATTTTTTACAGATGATGAGTTAGAAAAATTTTACGAAGTTGAAGTGATTGACTAATGTATAAAAAATGTTATCAAGGGAAAAAATTAGGAAGTAATATTTTTGAAATGCACCTTTGGGAAGAGGAAGGTGGTCATCAAATTATTCCTTATGAAAATATAGCATATCAAGAATGTGAGGAAGAAGAACACTCTAATATTGGATTAAATGGTGAATATTTAAAACCTACTGATAATTGGTTTTTTTCTAAAAATCCTGATTATAAGCACAAAAATACTCCTGGTCTTCATTTTCATGATATGAAACTTCATCAAAAGTTTTTAGTTGAAAGATATGGAACCAATGATATACCTTCTACAGGTCATAGAGAAATATTTTTTGATATTGAGTGTGAAATTGGAGGAGCCTTAACAGAAGATTATATAGAAAGTGCTCCTATGCCTATTACTTCAATTGCTTGGTGGGATAAAACACCTGATACTTGGCATATTCTAATTTTAGATAAAAAGAATCAATTAAAACATACTAAGGCAAAAAATAAGGAAATTATACCTTGTAGAACAGAAAATGAGTTATTAGCTAAATTTATCGAAAAAATTAGAGACATAGATCCTGACATTTTAATAGGATACAACTCAGATTATTTTGATATACCTTATTTATACTATAGAATGTGTAATACAATAGGTAAAGAATTTGCTGATCATTTATCACCTTTAGGTAAAGTAGAGTCAAAGAAATTTTCTAAATTTTTCTATAAACGAAATCAATATGTAGATATTATAGGAGTTGAATCCCTTGATTATATTCGTTTACATAAAAAATACAGTTGGAAAGATGAACCTAGCTGGAAATTAGATGCTATTGGAGAGAAATATGTTGGAATGAAAAAGGTTGAATACGAGGGTAATTTAGATCAACTATTTGAAACTGATATCCATAAATTTATTCAATATAACTTTGTTGATGTTGAGATATTAAAAAAATTAGACGAAAAATTACAATATATTGCTTTAACTAAAAATCTATCACATAAAGGCAAACATAATTATAGTGAAGTTTATTCTAATAGTGTTACCCAAGATGGAGCAATTTCAGCTTACCTATTATCTCAAAATATAATTCCACCACCCAAAGAACCTAATCCCCAAAAGAAAGATGGTTATGCTGGAGGATATCTTTTTTGCCCTAAAGCAGGATTATACAAGTATATGTTTGATGAAGATTTAACATCATTGTATCCATCTATAATTATGTCAATTAACATAGGTAAAGAAACATTTATGGGACGTATTATAGATGCAGATGACCGTAATAATAGATTGGGTCTTAACGATTTAAAAGAACGTGATCCTAAAGAGGAATTATTAATAGAAAACTCAAAACGAAAACAAACTTATGTAAATGTTGGTAGGTTAATTACTATGATTGAACAAAATAATTTAGCTGTAGCAGCTAATGGCTCATTGTTTAGAACAGATAAAGAATCAGTATTATCAACTATACTTAAAAAATGGTTTGATGAAAGAGTTGTTTATAAAAATGCTATGAAAAAAGCATTCAAATCAGGTGATAAAGAAAAAGGTGAATATAATTATTTAATGCAATATACATTTAAAATTTTGCTTAATAGTTTATATGGTGCAACAGCATTACCTTCATTTAGATATGGAATGAACTTATCTATATTAAGTGAAGCAATTACTTTATCAGGACATAGAATAATACAAGAATCAGCTTTATGTGCTAATAGACACATGAATAAAGTTATGAAAGGTAAATTAAAATTAAATTTATAAAATATGACAGATCTTTTAATAGGATTAGGTTTATTACCTATATTAATTTTAGTTAATTATGTAGTTTTAACATTATGTAAGTTTTTTCCTAAATATATTTTAGCATTAAGTGGTGTAATGATTGGATTAGATACAATTATGACTTTAGGTTATACATTTACAGCTAATATATTTGTAACTGAAATTGAATTAATGGTTGGTGGAGTTGGTTTAGCTATATTTGCTGCGTTAGCACATAAAGTTTTAACCTTTATAAAAGAATTAGGTGCATTAAATAAACATGAAATAGGTAATTAATATGGCTTTAAAAAAACAATCTATAAGAAAAAATATGAATATTTTGGTTAATGGTGTAGAATTATCCAAAGAAGAATTAATATTAATAAGTGAAGAATGGAACGAAACACAAGAAGCATTTTTTAAAAAAATGTTAAAACAAGGAGGACATTTTAGACTTAAAGGAATTAAATATGAAGTTGAATTAATAAAAGATAGTAGGACTAGATCAGATGGGACTAAAGATGGAGGTGTAATTCAAATCCCAGGAGATACGCAATTTTAATATGAAACATTTAGAAGAAACACCTTGGTTTATTTGTGATAAAGGAGATAATAATTATTGTGCCTATGTGGACACTGATTCAAACTACTTTAACGCTGAACCTATACTTTTACATTTATACCCTAATTTTGAAGAATTATCTGATGAGGAAAAAGATAGTAAACTGGAAAAAGTTGCTTTGGCCTATCAAGATATTATATCTGAAGATTATGATAGGTTAGCTGAGGAATGTTTTAATGTTAAGTCACATAGACTTGAGATGAAAACTGAATGTGTAATTAGATCAGCTTATTTTAGAGCTACTAGAAGATATGCTCAATGGATAACTAAACAGGAGGGTATTCCTAAAGAAGTTCTAGATATTAAAGGATTGGAATTTATGAAAGCTAATTTTCCACCTATTTTAGGAGAATTCTTTAATGATATATTACAACAGGTATTGAAAGGAGAAGAAAAAGCTAGTATAATTACTCAAATTAAAGAATTTAAAAAAGAAATATTAGGGGGTAAAATTTCATTAGCTAAATTAGGTAATCCAACAGCAGTAAAAAAATTAGAAAAATATTCCGGTACTAAAGCAAGAGCAGGAGAAATATTTACTGAAATACTTAAAGGTGCTCCTGCGCCCGTAAGAGCTGCTATTCGTTATAATGATTTATTAAAATTATGGAATTTAGATAGAAAACATAATTTAATTACAATGGCTGATAAAGTAAAATGGATTTACTTAAAAGATAACCCATATAAAATAGAGGCATTAGCATTTTTTGATTATGATATTCCTGAAAAAGTTCAAGATTTTTTAGATAGATATGCTGATAGACAAAAAGTATTTGATTCAATATTATTAAATAAATTAGAAGGATTTTTTAGTGATTTACAATGGTCATTAGACTTAAATCCTTATACAAATGCCTTAAGTTCCTTTGAAATCTAAGATAAAATTCGTATATTACAGCTATGATAAATAAAAATACCCTAACATCAGTTATATCTAAATACTATTTAAATGGTTTACACAACCAGGTTAAATGGAGAATAAAAGATAAACAATTAACTATTTACGCTGGAGACAAAGGTAGGGTATGTAAAGTAGTACACAATAATTTCCCACTGGAAGATGCAGAATTAGGTGTATTTGATACCCATAAACTAAGTAAATTAATATCTATTACTAATGGAGATTTAATGATTTCATTAGAAAAAATTAAAGCGATATACACTAAAATGCATATTGCAGATTTAAATTTTGATCTTACTTACTCATTAGCTGATATTCTTATTTTAGGTAAAAATACTTATTATGAAGATCCTGATTCATTTGAAATGGTTATTGATTTAACTAATGAGGATATTGAACATTTGATTAAGGCTAAAAATGCATTATCAGATGTAAATAATATGTTAATCACAAGTACTACAGATATGGATGGAACAAATATTTGTGAATTTATATTTGGTGATAATACAGGATTTTCAAATAAAATTACTTACCAACTTCAAGGTAATATATCTAAAAGTGGTATTGAAATCCCATTTGATTCTGATGTATTTAAAGATATATTAAATTCAAATAAAGACATGGATAATGGAACACTTAAATTAACAGAACAAGGTATGTTAAAATTAAATTTCCATTCAGAAGAAACAGAAAGTGAATATTTTATTGCGAGAAACGAATAATTCACATATGTATAATAAACAAAACATTGTAGCTAGAGCACGTGTTATGTTTAAAATAAATTAACCGGGAGCTTCGGCCCCATAAAATAAATGATATGAGTACATTAGAAATCTTTGAAAGGCATATAAGTCCTTTCGACATCCTTTTTAGGAATCACTTTAAATCTGACAGCACATTTCAACCTGTTGGAAATTTCAAACAACCACATCCACTTAATATTTTTTACGATGACGCAGGACTTAATTTTGAAGTTGCCTGTACTGGTCTGACTAAAAAAGACATAGTATTAGATATTGAAGGGGATACTTTAAAAATTAGTTATAATAAACCTTTTGAAGAAAGAGGGGATGATGATCAAATTCATTCCGGAATGATTCATAATGGTTTATCTAAAAAATCATTTGATTTAAGATATAAAATTGCACCTAAATTTGATTTAACCAAAATTGATGCAGCTTTAAATAATGGTTTATTAGAAATTTTTATACCTTTAGCTGAAGAAGCTAAACCAAAATCAATTAAAATTAAATAAATTTTTTGCCAAAAATAGCGTGCTCTAGCGCAATTTTGTTCGTATATTGATATATAAATAAAATTATAACCTTATGGCAAGAAAAGCAAAAGCAATTACAGTCATTTCTGATCCTTTACTGGAGCCCTACTATATAACTAAAGACGATCTTTGTTATACAGTTAATGAAAGAATAATACCAAATAAAGACCATTTTAGGTCAAAAGGTAAAGGAAAAGAATATGCAAAACCTCAAGGATACTACCCTGAATTTGGTCAGGCTATTAAAAAAATATCCGATGAGTTAAGACACACTAAAAGAAAATATGATTCTTTAATTGAGTATATTGAAGAATATAGAGTAATAGAAAATAACATAAAAGAATATACAGATGGAATTAGAAGCACTATTTGATGCGGTTATCGTTAAACCGTTTGAGTCTGAAGAGACTACTTATGGAAACATTATTGTACCTGATTTAGGTAAAGAAAAAAATGAATTTGGTAAAGTTGTAGCAGTAGGACCAGGAAAACCTACTATTAATGGAATACTTATACCAACAACAGTTAAAGTTGGAGATAAAGTTGTTTTACCAACTATGGGTTTTACAAAACTTCCTTATGATGGAGAAGAATATTACGTTGGCCCTGAAAACCAGATTTTAGCTAAAGTACATGAAAAAAGTGACTTTAATGAGGTATTAAGTGATACTTTAGAAAATATGAGTGTAGAAGAAATTAATAATATAAAAGATATATCAAATGGGTAAACAAATAGAATTCGGCTCATCAGCCAGAGAAAATTTAGTAAGAGGGATTGATACATTAGCAGATGCTGTTGTATCAACTTTAGGACCTAATGGAAGAAATGTAGTTATTGCTAATGACCAAGGAGTACCTCAATCTACAAAAGATGGAGTTACAGTTGCTAAATCAATAACATTAAGTAATCCTGAACAAGAATTAGGGGTACAATTAGTAAAACAAGCTGCAATAAAAACAGCAGAAAAAGCAGGTGATGGTACAACTACATCTACTTTATTAGCTCGTGAAATGATTAAAGCAGGTTTAACAGCATTAAATAATAATGAAAATGCAGTACAAATAAAAAGAGATATAGATTCTACCGTTAATGAGGTAGTAGATAATTTAAGAAATAAAATATCAGAAGATATTTCAGGTGAGGAGCAATTAGAACAAATTGCTACTATTTCAGCAAATAATGATCAAGAAGTAGGTAAACTTATTGCTACTGCAATTGATAAAGTAGGAATGGAGGGGGTTGTTCATATAGAAGAATCTAGAACTGGCGAAACATACTTAGAAACTGTTGAAGGGTTACAGTTTGAAAGAGGTTATAAATCGCCATATTTTGTTACTAACAATAACAATATGACTGCCACATTAGATAACCCCCTCGTTCTTATTGCTGATCAAAAAATAACTCAAGTAAAAGAATTATTACCTATATTAGAAGCTGTATCAGCACAAGCAAAATCATTGCTTATTATAGCCGAAGATATAGATAATGAAGCCTTAGCTACTCTTATTGTTAATAAAATGAGAGGTACAATGAAAGTATGTGCTGTTAAAGCACCTGATTTTGGAGATAGAAGAAAATTAGTTTTAGAAGATATTGCTATTACAACTGGAGGTCAAGTTTTTGATAAACAAAAAGGAATGAAACTTGATAAATTTAGTTGGGAATGGTTTGGTGAAGCTAGAACTATAACAGTTGAAAAAGAAAGAACAACAATTGTTGATGGTAAGGGATCAGCTGATTCAATAGAAGTACGTGTTGAAGAATTGCAAAAACAAATAGAAAAAGCAGAAACACCATTTGAAATTGAAAAATTACAAGAAAGATTAGCTAAATTTGTAGGTGGAGTAGCAATTATTCATGTTGGTGGAAATACTGAAACCGAAATGAGAGAAAAGAAAGATAGAGTTGATGATGCTTTACATGCAACTAAAGCTGCTATTGAAGAAGGTATAGTACCAGGAGGAGGAACAGCTTTATTATATGCATCCTCAGGTTTAGAAGTTAATTCTACTGGTGCTGCTATTGTTAAACAGGCATGTGCAAAACCTTTTAATCAAATATTAGTTAATGCTGGTCATGATGAAGTTAAGGGACAAATTATAGCAGATGGTATGATTAATTCAGGTAATGATGGTTGGTTGGGTTATGATATAAAAACAGATAATACTGTTGATATGAAAGAAGCAGGTATTATAGATCCAACTAAAGTAGCTAGAACAGCATTAGAAAATGCAGCTTCAGTTGCAGGTACAGTTTTATTAACAGAATGTACTGTGGTAAATGAACCAGAAGAAGATAATAAAAAACAACAAATAGATCCATCAATGATGGGGATGATGTAAAATAATTTCGTATATTATGCCAAAGACAAAAATTGAAGAAAAAAATATATTAATTGCTAGAAGAGTTCCACCTGGAGATAAATGGAGATTAGTTGCAAATGAACCAGATGGTCCTGTACATAAAACTTTAACTGATGCTTTAGAAGCATATATGGTTAAAACAGGATTTAAAGGTCATTATAGATTAGAACCTTTACAAAGTAGTTTATATGCTATTGATTCAAAAGAAACAGAAGTAAAACCTGAACCAGTTAAAAAATATTCAATATATGGTGAATACGGATCATAGTTTATTAGTAGAAAAATACAGACCAACAAAACTAGATTATTTTGTTGGAAATGCTAGTATTAAAAATAGTATATCTAAATACATTGGACAAAATGATATACAAAATTTAATATTCTATGGGCCTGCAGGTACAGGTAAAACAACATTGGCCAAACTGATAATAAAAAATTTAGATTGTGACCATTTATATATTAATGCTTCTGATGAACGTGGTATCGAAACTATTAGGGATAAAGTCTCTGGTTTTGCATCTGTTGCATCATTTAAACCGCTCAAGGTTGTTATATTAGATGAGGCAGATTTTCTTACAATACAAGCACAGGCATCACTTAGAAATATAATCGAAACTTTTTCACGTACTACCAGATTTATTATGACTTGTAATTTTGTAGAACGTATCATTGATCCTTTACAATCTAGATGTCAAGTATTAAAAATCGTACCTCCAACTAAAAAAGATGTTGCTAAACATTTAAATTGGATTTTAGAAGAAGAGGAAATAGTATATGAAGTAAATGATTTAGGTTCAATAGTAAATCAATATTATCCTGATTTAAGGAAATGTATAAATACAATCCAAATGAATTCAAAGGATAATAAATTAACATTAGATAAATCAGTATTAGTTTCATCTAATTATATAGATGAAGTTATTAATGAATTAAAAAAAGATAAAGATAGTTTTAAAAAAATACGTCAAACTATAGCCGATGCTAATGTAGATGATTTTGATGAACTATTTAGAGCTTTATATGAAAGATCATCTGAATACCTTCCAGGTAGAGAAGGTACAGTAGCTATTATAGTTAATGAACAGCAATATAGAGCAAATTTTCGTATTGATAAAGAAATCAATGCAATGAGTTTAATTTCACAAATAATAAATAATAAATAATTATGCAACAAGCACAACAACCACAAGGACCTCCTATTGATTTAAAAAACACATCTGAAGTAAAAAACTTTGATGGTGGGAGTATTTTTCAACAAGGAGTTATTTTAAGAACAGTATCTAAATTTGTAATGGGATCAGAAGAAGATGCTTTATTACCAATCCCGGTATTTTATGACCCATCAACTAAAAAGATCCATAAGGCATCCGTACCTGCAGATCTTAGAGATGAATTAGCTGATGAACTTATTGACTAAAAATTGAAAAATATATTTGATTGGCTTAAGGAAATAAACTATAAGAAATCCCCTTCTGATTCTTTTACAGAAAAAGACTGGGAAGTATGGAATTCTTATATGATCCATAGGTTTATATCTATGAATAGAGAATTTTTAGAGATTGTTAATTATGTACAAGATTATCCACCTCATGAAAAAAAGGCTATTTATAACATTTATAAAGAATATATTCCTAAAAATAACCAATGGAATAAATATATTAAATCAACCAAAAAAGCAGTTAATAAAGAATTAAGTCAACATTTAAAAGATCATTTTAAAGTCTCATCTAGAGAAATAAGTGATTATTTAAAAATTTTAAGTAAAGACGAAGTTAATCAAATTTTGATTAATAGAGGTTTAAATAAAAAAGAAATAAAAAAAATATTATGAATACACAAGTATATAAATTCTTGAAATCCGAAGCTGAGGCGGATAAAAATAAAGCTCTAGCAAGTATAGAATTATTAACTAACCACCCTGCAGGAATTGGTGATCATTCAACTAAAGATTATTGGGATAACTGTAATGAAGCAATTAAATTATTAGCATCAGCAGATGAAAGGTTAGAAACATTAGAAAAATACTTTAATTCTAAAGAACAAGTAAATGGGTGATTCTAAAAAGAAATATGAAGAAATGCAACAAGACAACTACGAACACTCCAAACATTATTGGGATGTAGATAGAAATAAGGCACCTAAAGATATTGGAGTAAAAGTTACTAAAGCAGTTGAAGCATTTGAAAATGAATATCCTGAATTGTCTAAAGAATTTAAAAAGATAGGTCAAGAAATGTATGAAATGTTTGCCGCTAAACATATGGATTATGGTTTAAATAATATCGCTTTAGGTGGTGATTTAACTAATCCCGAAGATAAAAAATTTTCACTTACAGGTTTAGCTATTAGACTTACAGATAAAATTAGTAGGTTAAAAAATTTACTAATAAATGGTAAAAACTATGTTAAGGGAGAAGGAATGGAAGATACATTTATTGATATTGCTAATTATGGTATAATTGGAATGTTAGTAGGACGTAATAAATGGAAAAAATAAATTTTGGCTAAAAAAATACCTAAAATAGTTAAGGAGATTAGAAAAAATCCCCCACATGAGATTGATTATTCTTATCAAAAGAATATATCATATTCTCAAATATCTATGTTTAAACAATGTCAAAGAAAATGGGCATTACATTATAAAGATAAGATAAGTCAAAGGGATGTTTCTATCTACTTAGTTTTTGGTATTGCAATCCATGAGGTACTTCAGGAATATTTAACTGTATTTTATGAAAAATCAAAAGTGGCTGCTAATAAGTTAGATTTAGAAAATAAATTCCAAGAGGCGTTTATTAGTGCCTACCAAAAACAATATAAACAAAATAATGACATTCATTTCTCAGATGCTGTAGAAATGAGAGAATTTTTTGAAGATGGTGTAGAAATTTTAAAATTTTTTAAGAAAAAAGTGGGTGGTTATTTTTCTAAGAGAGGTACTTATTTAGTAGGAATAGAGTTACCTATAATTAATACACCTAATAAAATGTTAAATAATTTATTATTTAAGGGAATGCTAGACGTAGTATTATATCATGAACATAGTGATACTTTTACTATTATAGATATAAAAACAAGTACTAGAGGGTGGCATGATAAAATGAAGAAAAATGAGGATAAACAATTCCAACTTATATTATATAAAAAATACTTTTCAGAATTGTATAATATACCTCTAGATAAAATAGATATTAAATTTTTTATAGTTAAAAGAAAATTATATGAAAATTGTGACTGGGCACAAACAAGAATACAAGAATTTTCACCCCCAAGTGGTAAAATTAAATTAGGTAGGGCTACTAGATATGTAAGTGATTTTATGTCTCATGTATTTAATTCCCAAGGAAAAATAAAAGAACAACATTATCCATGTACTTGTGGATATTGTGAATAAAGTATTGATTTTGAATAATACTTATATATGTATAACAAATGTTTTAAATTAAATTAAGATTATGAGCAATAATAAAAAAATGACACTAACTAGTGTTAAAGTAAAGAGCGATTTATTCGACAATTTCAAAATCGAGTGTGTTAGACGTAAATTTTCTTTTCAAAAACTTGCTGATCGTAGCTTGTTTTTGTATCTTACAGATGAGAATTTCCGTAAACAAATAACAAACCAAATAAATCTCGATTTACAAAATGAAGAATAATAAATTTCCATACTTACCAAAAGAAAAAAGAAAGAAAATATTATTAATTTGTGACGACATCAGAGTACATTCTGGGGTAGCCACAGTAGCAAAAGAAATAGTAGTCCATACTGCCCATCATTTTAATTGGGTACAAATGGCAGGAGCGATCAAACACCCAGAAAGTGGTAAGAGATTAGATTTAACACCTGATACTAATAATTTAGCTGGAATAAATGATTCTTCTGTATTTTTATATCCTGTAGATGGGTATGGTCACCCACAACAAGTTAGACAAATAATTAACATAGAAAAGCCTGATGCTATTATGTTATTTACTGATCCAAGGTATTTTACCCATATTTTTAATATGGAACAAGAAATACGAAGAAATATTCCAATTACATACTTAAATATTTGGGATGACTACCCAGCTCCAATGTATAATAGAGCATTTTATGAGTCATGTGATTTATTAATGGGGATTTCTAAACAAACTGTAAATATTAATAAATTAGTATTAAAAGGACATGAAGGTAATAGAATATTTAAATATCTACCTCATGGTAAAGATGAAAATATATATTATCCTATAGTTAATAAAGATAAAGAATATGAAGTATCTATTGATAATCTATTCAAAGGACAAAAACCGAAATTTGTAGCATTTTATAATTCTAGAAATATAAGAAGAAAACAAGTACCAGATACTATGTTAGCTTTTAGAGCGTTCTTAGATTCTCTACCAGAAGATGAAGCTAAAGATTGTTATTTAATTATAAAATCAGAACCAGTTACAGATCCAGGTACTGATTTACCTAAAGTTAAAGAATATTTGTTTGATGAAAAATATCCTAATAATATTAAATTTATTTTTGGAAAAATAGAAGAAAAACATCTAAACCATTTATATAATATAGCTGATGTTCAGATATTATTAACATCTAATGAAGGTTGGGGGTTAGCAAATACAGAGGCAATATTAGCTGGAACTCCAATTATAGCTAATGTTACTGGAGGTATGCAAGATCAAATGAGATTTGTAGATGAAAATGGAAAATGGTTTACACCTAGTGCAGATATTCCTTCTAATCATAGAGGAACTTATAAAAAACACGGTGAATGGGCGTTCCCAGTTTATCCAACAAGTAGATCGATTCAAGGTTCACCTCCAACACCTTATATCTTTGATGACAGATGTAGATGGGAAGATGCAGCTGATAGATTAAAAGAATGTTATAAGTTAGGAAGAAAAGAATTAAAGAGAAGAGGTTTAAAAGGAAGAGAATGGGCTATTAGTAATGAAGCTGGTTTTACTTCTGAACAACAAGGTAATAAAGTAATGGAGGTATTTAATGAATTATTTGATACTTGGAAGCCAAGAGAAAAATATGAATTAGTTAATACCAATGAATATAAAGGTAAATTTTTAAATCATAAAATAATATATTAATGAGTAAACCAAGATTTGTAATATCATGCCCTTTTGATACCTACTCAGGTTATGGGGCTAGAGCAAGAGATGTAGTTAAAGCTATTATTGAATTAGATAAATATAAGGTTGAATTATTATCTCAAAGATGGGGAGAAACATCTTGGGGATTTTGTAAAGATCATCCTGAATGGAAATTTTTGTATAAACATTTAGCAACCCATGAGTGGCAAAAAGTACAACCTGATATTTGGATGCAAATTACAATCCCAAATGAATTCCAACCAGTAGGAAAATATAATATAGGATTAACTGCAGGGATTGAAGCTACGGCTTGTAAAGCAGAATGGATTGAAGGATTAAATAGAATGGATATGAATTGGGTATCATCTAATTTCTCAAAAAGAACACTCGAATCTATGGTATTTGATCAAAAAGATCAACAATCCCAACAAATAATTGGACAAGTTAAACTCCAAAAACCAATAGAAGTTTTATTTGAAGGTGTTGATATAACTAAATACAAAACAATCCCATCATCAGATATTAAAAATATTACATTAAAAAATTTAAAAGAATCATTTTGTTATTTATTTGTTGGTCATTGGATGCAAGGTGAAGTAGGTCATGATAGAAAAAATGTTGGAATATTAGTTAAAAATTTCTACGAAGCGTTTAAAGACAAACGAGGACCAAAACCAGCATTAATATTAAAATGTTCAACTGGGGTAGCTTCATATATGAGTAGAGATGCTATATTAGATAAAATTAAACAAATTAGACAAGGACTTAAATCTTCAAATTTACCTAATATTTATTTACTTAATGGTGAATTTAATGATTCTGAGATGAATGAATTATATAATCATCCTAAAGTTAAAGCTATGGTTAGTTTAACTAAAGGAGAAGGTTTTGGAAGGCCTTTATTAGAATTTAGTATGACTGGAAAACCAATAATAGCATCAGGTTGGTCGGGACATATTGATTTTCTTAACCCAGAATTTGTTTCTTTACTTCCTGGTACATTAGAAAATGTTCATCCTAGTGCTGCTAATGACTGGTTAGTAAAAGAAGCTAAGTGGTTTCAAGTAAGTTATAGTCATTCTTTATCGATATTTAAAGATATGTTTAAAAATTATAAAAAATATATAGTTAAAGGTAAAAAACAAAAATATTATGCTAAATCTAATTTTAGTTGGGAAAAGATGAAAGAATTTATTAATACAAAACTTGATGTAAATGTTCCTCAATTTGCCCAACAAGTAGAATTAAAATTACCTGAACTAAATTTACCTAATTTAAAAAAAGTTAAATAATGAAATTTGATGAATTAAGAGAATGTTCTCGTTGTGGATCTGATGCTTGTTACAGACAAGAAATAAGTAAAGATGTATCTATTGAATTATGTTATGGATGTGGTTTCCAATCTAATTCAATAATGAAAAAAGGAAGTAAGTTTTTTAATGAACAATGGGAATTATTACCTGAACTTTATAAAGTATTAATGGATGAAGAAGAAGATAATGGTAAAATTTGGATGCCATCTCACATTAATGTTAAAGAAAAAGGAATGATATTTGCTACTGGAAATGGAAGAAGTAATTGGAGATGGGGAGCTGTAAAATCAATTCCGGTATCTAAGGAAGAAAAAGAAAAATACAAAGGAGAAGAATACAAATCAGATATGAGTACTGTAAAATATTTTATGGAAAGAGATTTTATGGAAGCTTTATCTTATATAGGAATAATACCAGAATAATATGAAAATACTAGTTACAGGAGCTGCTGGGTTTATTGGCACTAATTTAATAAAAAGATTAATAAAAGAAGGACATGAAGTCCATGGTCTAGACGATTTTTCAACTGGTTATCGTGAAAATAAAGTAAAGGATGTTCCCTATATTGAACAAGATGTAAGTGATCTAAAGTATTGGGGAGAAGATGAGGGTTATAAAAAATTATATGAAGGATTAGGTAATACAAGATTAAGTAATGATTATAATCTAATATATCATTTAGCTGGATTATCTAGAATCCAACCATCATTTAATAACCCAGATGAAACATTTAAAGTTAATACTATTGGTACTCAAAAAGTTTGTGAGTATGCTAGAATAATAGGAGCAAAAGTTGTTTATGCTGGTTCATCTTCTAAATGGCATAATCCTTATCAATCACCTTATTCTACTTGTAAGTATTTAGGAGAAGAAATTTGTAAGATGTATAAACTTACTTATGGAATGGACATTGAAATAGCTCGTTTTTATAATGTTTATGGTCCTTATGAAGTAATAGATGGAGATTGGGCTGCTGTTATTGGTATATGGAGAAGACAGGTTAGAGATGGTGAAGAAATTACAATAGTAGGAGATGGTGAACAAAGAAGAGATTTTACTCATGTAGATGACATAGTAGATGGATTATGGAGAATTGGAATGAAAAACAAAAAACATGAAGATGCTTGGGAATTAGGAACGGGAAATAATTATTCTATAAATGAAGTATATCAAATGTTTAAAAATAAATTTAACGTTAATTGTACTTACCTTCCTGACCAAAAAGGAAACTATAGAGTTACTTTAAGAGAAAGAGATGATGCTTTAGGTTTATTAGGATGGCAACCTAAAGATAGATTAAAAGAATATATACAAAGTTTATGAAAATAAGTTATGCTATTACAGTTTGTAATGAATTTGTTGAAATACAAAAATTAGTTCTATTTTTGTTAGACCATAAAAGAATAGAAGATGAAATTGTAATTCTTTATGACCATAAAAATGGGGATGAAGGAGTTGAGGAATTTTTAAGAAGTCATTCGGTTAATTGTGAATTTATGTGGCATAAAGGTGATTTTCATAATCACTTTGCAGATTGGAAAAATAAATTAACTGATTTATGTTCTGGGGATTATATTTTTCAAATAGATGCAGATGAAGTCCCAAATAGATTATTAATTAAAAGTCTACCTAAAATATTAGAATCAAACCAAGATACTAATGATGTTTATTTAGTTCCAAGAGTAAATACAGTAGAAGGATTAACTGATGAACATATAAAAAAATGGGGATGGAAAGTTAATGCAAAAAATTGGGTTAATTGGCCTGATTATCAATGGCGTATTTGGAAAAATAAGCCTGAGATTAAATGGATAAATAAAGTTCATGAAAAATTAGAGGGTCATAAAACTTATGGAGCACTTCCTCCAATGGAAGATTTAGCATTATATCACCCTAAAACTATAGATAGACAAGAAAAACAAAATAATTATTATAATACTCTTTAAGATGGCAGATAATCAAAATAATGGTAATACTCAACTTAATACTGATAGAAATAATTTAAATCAAAGAGTTAGTAAACTAGCGTATTTAGGTAAAAGTAGTAAAGTAAAATGGTCTGATAGAAGACGCTTTAGAAATATATAAATGAATATAACATTTTTAACTGAAATGGGATTTGAGGGTAAAGTACCTTCTAATCATCCTAACATGAGAACAGAATTTGCTTGGATGTATGCTTTAGGAGCTAATCATCACACTCTTTTTGATTATCAAAATGTTAAAAATCAAGATCATGTTTTTGTAATATTCCCAAAAGGCGAAACATTCTTAAATGCTGTAGGAGTAAAACTATCAGAAAAACCAAATCCTGCTTCTAATTTATTACAATCAAATTTTATAGATACCCTTAAAAATAATAACAAAAAAGTTCATTATATACAAGAAGGTCCGTCGTGGTTTTTTAATGATTATGAAATATTTGACCAATTTAGTTTTTATAATTTTTTATCTAAATGTGATAGCATATTTGCACACAATGAAATAGATACTAGATTTTATAAAGGTCTATTCCCAGATAAAAAAGTAAGTGTTATTAGTACTTTACTTATTGAGGAATTAATTAAACATATAACTCCTGTTGTAGAAGATAAAGTAATTATTGGTGGAAATTTTGCAAGATGGTATGGAGGATTTCAAAGTTATGTGGTTGCTGATGTTTTTGGAGTTGAAAAATGGACTCAAGATTCTCACGCAAAAAGACCAAATGAATCAAATATACCGGATTTAAATCACCTTCAACGACTCCCATGGGCGGGTTGGATGAGTGTGTTATCTACGTTTAAATACGCTGTACATTTAATGCCTACTGTTGCTGCTGGCACCTTTAGTTTAAATTGTGCTTATTTTGGTATACCTTGTATTGGTAATATAAAAGTAGACACCCAAAGATATTGTCATCCTGAATTATCTGTTGCAGTTGATGATGTAGAAAAAGCTAGAAAGATGGCTTATAAATTAAAAACAGATAAAGAATTTTACAATAAATGTAGTACACAATCAAAAGAATTATATAGAGAACATTATGATATAAAAGTATGGCAAGAAAAAATAAATTTAAAGTAGTAATTCCTTCATATAATAATGAAAAATGGGTAGAGGCTAATGTAGCTAGTATACTTAAACAAACCTATACTAATTATGATGTTCTATACATTAATGATGCTTCTACAGATAATACACCAAATATTATTAAGAATATAGTAGATAACCATGAATTAGATAATTGGACTATATTAAATTGGAAAGATAATAAACAAAGAGGATATAACGTAAACCCAAATGAAGATCATATTATTAATTTTATTGATAATGATGAAGATATTATTTTATTTGTAGATGGTGATGATTGGTTATATGATGAAAATGTATTCCAAAAATTGAACGATTATTATAACTCTACAGATTGTTGGATGACTTATGGTGGAATGTATTGTTATCCAACTGGTAATTATGCTCACCCACAAAATTCACCTTATAGTGAGGAAGTACATAAAAATAAATTATATAGAAAAGATATATGGAGAGCAAGTCATTTAAGAAGTTTTAAGTGGTTTTTATATAGTAAAATACAAAAAGAAGATTTAATTTGGAGTAAAACAGGAGAATATTATTATAATGCTGAAGATTTAGCTGTGTCTTTTTATTGTATGGAAATGTGTCCTAAAGAAAAAATTGGTGTTCTAAATTTCCCAACTTACGTATATAATGAAGACCCAGAAATAGTTAAAAGGGGATTAGAAAGACAAGATAAAGATATAGAGGATCCTCAAGGACAAGAAGCGGAAATTAGAGCTAAAGAACCTTATAAAACTTTATTTTCAAAAGATCCAAAACATAAAATTCAACCTATTTTAGCTGGTGGGTTAGGTAACATGATGTTCCAAATAGCGGCTGCAGTAGGTTTAACTCAAAAACGTAATTTTGAAGTAGTAACTGATTATTCTCATTTAGGTACATTACATAAACCACCTATAACTTATAAAGACAATATATTTAAATACGTTAAATTTTTAGAAGAAGATTTATCAACTTCTACTAGGGTAAACACCGAAGTAAGTGATTTTACTTATAAACCAGATGTAATTATTCCTGATGATGATGTTCAATTATTTGGTTATTATCAATCATATAAATACTTTGATAATTGTAAAGATTGTATAAGATCATTATTTTTACATTCAACTTATAAACCAAGAATAGGGTATGTTTCTATACATGTTAGAAGAGGTGATTATATAAATTTATCTTCATTTCATCATAATTTAACTATTGATTATTATAATAATGCAATAGATTATTTTAAAGGATATAAATTTTTAGTTTTTAGTGATGATATAGAATGGTGTAAAGAGAATTTTAAAGGTGATGAATTTGAATTTGTACAAAATGAAAATGATTGGGAAGATTTATACATGATGGTTGAATGTGAACATAATATTATAGCTAATTCAACATTTAGTTGGTGGGCAGGATATCTAAATCCTAATAAAGACAAAAAAGTAATTTACCCTGACAAATGGTTTGGGCCTGTTTATAAAGAATTTTCAACCCAAGATTTATTTCCTTTAGATTGGGTTTGCTTAACTGAGAATGTTCCTCAAATAGAAATCAATTTATTTGATAATGCTTGTAGACACCTAGTAAAACCTAATGGAAGATATTCTTCAGTACATGACAAAATATCAAAACATATAAAATTTGTAAGAGATGTAGATGATTATAAAGGTATAACTTTATTTACTGATGAATATTTAACTAATGGTAAGTCTAAAAAAGTAAAATCTGATAGGAAAATTGGTTGGTTAATGGAAACTAGAGAGGTTTATCCACAAAGATATGATCAATTTGAAACTTATATGGATGATTTTGAGTTTATTCTTACACATGATAAAGACTTATTATCAAATTATCCTACTAAAACAAAATTAGTGCCTTTTGGAGGTTGTTGGATTAAAGATTCTAATTTTAGAATTACAAATAAAAATAAAAATTTATCAATGATTTACTCTGATAAGAACATATTTGAAGGGCATAGGTTAAGACATGAAATATCAAAAAACGTTAATGAGATAGATTTATTTGGTAGGGGAACTCCAAATCCTGTTGATTATAAAGAAGAATCTTTATTAGATTATAGGTATTCTATAGTAGTAGAAAATTCAAAAACTGATAATTATTTTACCGAAAAATTAATAGATTGTCTTGCTGTAGGTACTATTCCTATTTATTGGGGTTGTCCTAATATAGATAATTATTTTAATTTGGATGGTATTATTACTTTTAATACATTAGAGGAGTTAAATAAAATTCTACCTACTTTAAATAAAAACTTATATAAATCTAAATTAGATGCAATAACTAATAATTTAGAAAAAAGTAAAGAATATAATGTAACAGAAGATTGGATTTATAAAAATATAATAAATGAGTAATATATTAAGTATATACGGTTCACATGATGCATCAGTAACATTTCTTGATTCTAATAATCAATTAAAAGTGTTAGAATATGAAAGATTTGTAAGAAATAGGTATGCTATGTTTTCTGAGAGATTTGATGATAGAGCTTTGGGGTCAAATGATAAAGACAGAAGGAAATTTTTGTCTTATATAAAGTCTCAAATTAATTATGAAGTAGACAAAATTGTTTACAACGAATTATCAGATTTAGATAAGGAATTAATAATAGAATATTTTCCAAAAGCTAAATTCGAATTATGTGGGCATCATCTAGCTCATGCAGCTAGTGGTTATTATCTTTCTGAATTTGATGAAGCTTTAATATTATCTATTGATGGTGGGGGACAAGATTACAATGATGTCTTTTTTACTAGAATATATAAAGGAAATGAATCAGTAATAATTCCTTTAGATTCACCTGATGTCAATTTAGGTGGGGCATATGGTAAGATAGGAAGTCCCATATCAGAAATTAAACCTGGACCAGATTCAAATATAGACTCATTAGTATATGCAGGTAAAGTAATGGGTTTATGTGCTTATGGTAATATTAGAACTGAATGGATAGAAGCTATGGTTAACTATTATGATAGTAAAGCTCAATCATTAACAACTTTAGGTAAAGCTATTGGTTTAAACTTAACATATAATTCATTAAAGGGACAACAAAGTTATGATTTAGCTGCTACATCTCAATTTGTCTTTGAAAACTTTGTATTAGAAATTTTAAAACCCTATATCGATTCATATGATAATTTTATTTTAGTAGGAGGATGTGCTTTAAATGTTTTATTCAATCAAAAGTTAAAAGAAATACTAAATAAGAAAAATAAAAATTTATATGTACCTCCAAATCCAAATGATTGTGGTTTATCTCTAGGTCAATATTTAATGCATAATCAAAAAACTGATGTTGATGTTTATAGTGGATTTGATATATTAGATAGAGAAAAATTTGAGAATTATAAAGAAAAATATAATACTCGTAAAATAGATACACAAGAAATAGTAGATATTTTAAAAGAAGGAAAAATAATTGGATTAGTAGAGGGTTGTTCTGAAATAGGTCCTAGAGCGTTAGGTAATAGAAGTATTATTTGTGATCCCTCTTTTCCTAATATGAAAGACACTTTAAATGCTAAAGTAAAATTTAGAGAATGGTTCAGACCATTTGCCCCAGTTTGTAGATTAGAAGATAAAGATAAATACTTTAATAAAGCTTATGAATCAGAATTTATGAGTTATGCTCCTGATGTCAAAGAAGATTACAATGTAGAATTAAAAACTATAACACATGAAGATGGAACAGCAAGACTACAAACAGTAACTAAAAAACAACATAGTACTTTTTATAATATTTTAAGTGAACTAGATAAATCAAATGAAATCCCAGTTATATTAAATACATCTTTCAATATTAAGGGTAGACCTATTTTAACAACTATAGAAGATGCTATTTATGTTTTAGAAAATACTGAACTAGATTATTTAATAATAGAAAATTATTTATTTACAAAATGAGAATTGTAGTAACAGGAGGAAGTGGATTAGTAGGTAAGCATTTACAGGAAATATTACCTGATGCTTTTTATTTAAGTAGTAAAGATTGTGATCTAACAGACATAAAAAAGGTTAGGTGGATGATTTCTTCTTATACACCTGATGTTGTAATTCATTTAGCAGCTAAAGTTGGAGGAATACAAGACAATTTAAAATACCCAGCTGATTATTTTGATGATAATATCCTAATCAATACTAATATTGTTAAAGTATGTAAGGAATATGATGTAAAAAGATTTATTGGTATATTAAGTACTTGTATTTATCCTAGTGTTGTTGATAATTACCCTATGACTGAGGAAGATTTATTTATAGGTCCTCCCCCACCATCTAATTTTAGTTACGGTTATGCTAAACGTTGTTTAGCTGTTCAAATTGATGCTTATAATAAACAATTTAATACAGAATATAATTATCTAATACCTTGTAATTTATATGGTGATTATGATAACTTACATAATGAAAATAAAATGCACTTTATTACAGCCTTGTTAAATAAAATTAGGAAAAGCAAAGATAATTTATTACATTTATTAGGAACAGGTAAACCACTAAGACAATTTATGTATGCAGGTGATTTAGCTAAAATAATAAAAAAGGTTGTTGAAGATAACATTACAGAAAGTTTTAATGTTGCTCCTGATTTTAATTATTCTATAGATGAAATGGCTAAGATTGCTTTAGAAGTTACAGAAAAAAACTACGAAATAGTTTATGATAGACCAGATTTAGATGGTCAATTTAGAAAAGATGTTAGTAATAAAAAATTATTAAAAATATTCCCCGATTTTAAATTTACAAGTTTAAAAGAAGGATTAAAACAAGTTTATGATAAAATTAGTTAGTGATACAATAGATAAAAAAGATATAAACTCTTTAGTAGAATGGTTATCTCAAGATGAAATACCTAGATTAACTAAAGGTGAATTAACTTGGGAACTAGAAAAAAAGTGGGCTAAAAAAATAGGTACTAAATATTCTGTTTTTGTTAACTCGGGTTCATCAGCTATATTACTTACTTTGGCTGCTTTAAAATATTCTAATAAATTAAAAAATCAAAAAATTATAGTACCTTCTCTTAGTTGGGCGACTGATGTTAGTTCACCTATGCTTTTGGGTTATGAAACTTTTATGTGTGATTGTAATTTAGAAGATTTGTCTTGTGATTTAGATTATTTAGAAAATTTATTTAAAGTACATGATCCTTCTGTTTTTATTTTAGTATCACCACTTGGATTAATTCCAAATATGAAAAAAATAATAAAATTATGTAAAAAATATAATGTATTATTACTTGAGGATGTATGTGAAAGTATGGGTTCTAAATATCAAAATAAATACCTAGGTAGTTTTGGATTAGCTTCATTTTTCTCATTATATTTTGGTCATCATTTATCTACTATAGAAGGAGGATTTATAAACACAGATGATGATAATTTATATCATTTACTTTTAATGATGAGAAGTCATGGATGGGATAGAGATCTACCTAAAGAAATTCAAAAACAATTAAGAAAAGATTATAAATGTTCTGATTTTGATGCATTATATAATTTCTATGTTCCTGGATTAAATGTACGTTCTACTGATTTGCAAGCGTTTATAGGAATAAGAGCTATAGATAAATTAGATAATTATTCTAAAAAACGTAGAAAAAATTTCAAAAAATATATTAGTAAAATTAAAACAAATAACCTTAAATTAAGTGAAAATAAAGATGATTTCGTTTCTAATTTTGCCCTTCCAGTTGTTAATAGACATAGAAATAAAATAACTCAGGAACTTCAGGATAATAATATCGAAGTTAGGCCTTTAATTGCAGGTAACATGGCTACTAAACCTATGTGGTATAATGAAAATTTAATACCTAAATTACCTAATTGTGAATATGTTAATGAGTTTGGATTCTATATTCCTAACCACCAAGACTTAACAGATAAAGAAATAAATTTAATAACAACAATAATTAATAAGTATGAGTAAAGTAGCATTAATTACAGGTATAAATGGACAAGATGGTTCTTATTTAGCTGAATTTTTAGATAAGAAAGGTTATGAGATTTGGGGTACAGTAAAAAGAAATTCTGTAGCAGAAAACCAAACGGCTAGATTAAATGATAATTTATTTAGTAAACTTAATTTAGAATATGCCGATTTAAATGATTTATCTTCACTTATTAGAATAATACAATTATCTCAACCTGATGAGATCTATAATTTAGCTGCTCAATCTCATGTTAGAATTAGTTTTGACCAACCAATTTATACATCACAAACCACAGGAATTGGAACACTTAAATTATTAGAAGCGGTTAAATTAACTAAACCTGATGCTAAAGTTTATCAAGCGTCATCATCCGAAATGTTTGGTAACTCTTTAGATGATGATGGATATCAAAGAGAAACTACTCCTTTACATCCTGTATCCCCTTATGGTTGTGCTAAAGTATTCTCATATAATATATGTAGAAATTATAGAAATTCTTATGGTATGTTTGTATCAAATGGTATTTTGTTTAACCATGAATCTCCAAGGAGAGGAACTAATTTTGTAACTAATAAAGTAGTTAAAGCAGCAGTACAAATTAAATATGGATTAAAAAATGAATTAGCATTAGGTAACTTGGATGCCACTAGAGATTGGGGACATGCAGAAGATTTTGTTGAAGCTATGTGGTTAATGTTACAACAAGAAAAACCAGGTGATTATGTTTGTGCTACTGGGGTTTCTCATAGCGTAAGAGATTTATGTGAATATGTTTTTACTAAATTAGGATTAAATTATAAAGATTATGTTAAAGTAGATCCTAAATATTTTAGAGCAGAAGAATTACATGATCTAAAAGGTGATTCATCTAAATTGAGAAAATTAGGTTGGAAACCTAAACATGATTTTGTATCATTATTAGATGATATGATTAACTATTGGTCAGTTAAATATATAAAATAAATATGAAAAAAGTATGGTACGCACCTAATAAGCATGAAGCTTATGGGGAAGAAGAAATAAAAGCAGTTGAACAATGTCTTAAAGATGGTTGGTTAGCTGGCTTTGGTCCTCGTTCTATTGAATTTGAGGAAAAAATAGCTAAACAATTTGGAAAGAAATTTGGAGTATTTGTAAACTCAGGTTCGTCTGCTTGCCTATTAGCTTTAGCTGCATTAGATCTACCTAAAGGCAGTAAAGTATTAACTCCAGCATTAACGTTCTCAACTACATTAGCACCTATTATTCAATTAGGTTATAAACCAATTTTCATTGATTCTAATTTAACGTCTTACGTACCTAATGTTGATGATATATTAAAAGCAGTATCAGACAACCCAGATATTAAAGCCATTATGATACCAAATTTAATTGGTAACAAACCAGATTGGGAAAAATTAAAAGAAGAATTATTTGATTTAGGTAGATTTGATATTTATCTAATTGAGGACTCAGCAGATACTGTTACATATACCGAAGAATCAGATGTTTCTACTACTAGTTTTTATGCTTCACATGTAATTACAGCTGGTGGTATGGGTGGAATGGTAATGTTTAACGATGAAAAACATGTTAAACGTGCATTAATGTATAGAGATTGGGGTCGTATTGGAGATAACAGTGAAAACATGGATGAACGTTTTGCTCATAATGTTGATGGTTTACCATATGATTATAAATTTTTATATGGTGTTTTAGGTTATAATATGAAATGTAGTGAAATGAGTGCTGCTTTTGGTTTAGTTCAATTAGAACGTTTTCAAACATTTAAAGATAAAAGACGAGCAAATATAGAAAGATACTTAGAAAATCTTAAAGATGTTAAAGAATTAATACTACCAGATGATAGTATTAAACCAAATTGGTTAGCTATCCCATTACAAACAGATCGTAGATTAGAATTACTTAACTATTTAGAAAATAATAATATACAAACTAGAGTAACATTTGCTGGTAACGTTACTAGACACCCAGTTTATAGAGAATATCTACAAGAATTTGAAAATGCTGATATAGTAATGAAAAATGGGTTCTTATTAGGTGCTCATCATGGGATGGATTTAGATGATGTTGATTACGTTTGTGATAAAATAAAAGAATTTTTTGCCCAATGAAAGTAGTATACGTTACAGGTTGTTTAGGTTTTATAGGTTCATATGTTACTAGAACTTGTCTAGAAAAAGGATGGTATGTTAGAGGCATAGATAAAATGACTTACGCATCTAATCCTGGTTTATTAGATGAATTTAATAAATATGATAATTTTATTTATGAAAATAAAGATATTAATGACATTGAATTTCTTTATGAGTGTGATTATATTATTAATACTGCAGCTGAAACACATGTAGGTAATTCAATAGTTAAAAGTGAAGATTTTTTACATTCTAATGTTAATGGGGTACACAACATACTTGAATTAATTAGAAATTATAGGGCAGAAACAGATAAATTACCTATTTTACTCCATTTTAGTACAGATGAAGTTTATGGTGATATTACAGATGGAGAACATATAGAAACAGATATACTAAACCCATCTAATCCCTACTCAGCAACAAAAGCCGCTGCAGATCAATTAATTTTAGCCTGGGCTAGAACGTATAAATTACCTTATGTTATTTTAAGACCAACAAATAATTATGGTATAGGCCAATATACTGAAAAATTAATACCTAAATCAATTAAATATCTTGGTTTAGATAAACCTATTCCTTTACATAATGAGGGTACTCCAATAAGAAATTGGCTGCACGCACAAGATACTGCTAATGCAGTAATTACTATTATAGAAAGGCCTTATCATGTTCGAGATGAAATTTATAATATTTGTGGTGGATTTGAACAATCAAATATGACTACAGTAGAAAAAATAATTAATTTATATCATCCTGAGGATGAAGCATTAAAAAAACAATTTCCTCATTATCCTCAAAGACGAATTTTTGAATACCTAGATTTAGATTATTCTAGACAGGGTCAAGATATAAGATATGCTTTAAATGATGATAAATTAAGAAAATTAGGTTGGGAACCTAAAAAAATATTTGATGATGAATTACCTAATATAGTTGAATATTATAAAAATAATTTTATATGGTAATGAATAAATTAAAAAAACGTATACTAGAAATTGCTTATAAACATAAATTATCACATTTAGGTTCTTATTTATCTGCAGTAGATATAGTAGACGAAATTTACAAAACAAAAAACCCAGAAGATATTTTTATATTATCTTCAGGTCATGCGGCTTTAGCATTATATGTTATATTAGAAAAGTATGAAGGTAAAAACGCAGAAGAATTATTTGTTAAATATGGAGGTCATCCTCATTTAGCAGAAGAAGATGGTATTTATTGCTCAACTGGAAGTTTGGGGACAGGTATTACTATTGGAGTTGGAAGAGCATTAGCTAATAAGAATAGAAAAGTATATATTTTAATTAGTGATGGTGAATGTGCTGAAGGAAGTATTTGGGAATCGTTACGCTTTATTAAAGAACATAATATGAATAACATTGAAATATATGTTAACATAAATGGTTATGCAGCTTATGATAAAGTAGATACACAATATCTTTCTGATAGGTTAAAGGTGTTTTTACCCACAATAGAACTAAGATATACATCAGTTAATCAGACTCCATTTTTAAAAGGAATTAATGCTCATTATCATATTATGAGTGAAGAAGATTATAAATCATTATGAGAAAACAATTTGCAGAATTTTTACATGACGAAATGTCTTTAAATGAGGACATTCATGTTTTAACTGGTGATTTAGGTTATGGTCTTTGGGATAAAATTAAATTAGATTACCCTGATAGATTTATTAACTTTTTATCGTCTGAACAATTAATGTTAGGAGCTGCCTGTGGGATGGCTTTAGAAGGTAAAGTACCTGTTGTTTATTCTATCACACCCTTTTTATTATACAGACCATTTGAATGGATTAGAAATTATTTAAATAATGAAAAAATACCAGTTAAATTAGTTGGAGGTGGTAGAGATAAAGATTATGGATATCTAGGTTTTTCTCATTGGGCCGAAGAAGATGTTAAAATATTATCTGAATTTGATAATATTAAGTTATACAAACCATCAACCCCAGAAATTAAAATATTCAAAAGAATGTTATATAATAATGAACCTTCTTACTTAAATTTAAAAAGATGAAAATATTAGTAACTGGTAAAAATGGGTATGTTGGGAGTAGTATAATTAATAAATTACAATATTCTGATCAGGTACCTTATGATATAATTGGAGTTGGTAGAGATGATTTTGATCTAACTAATAGAATAGAAACTAAGGAATTTTTTAGAGGCAAAAAATTTGATTGTGTTATTCACACAGCTAATGTAGGTGGTAGCCGTTTATCTAAAGATAGTAGTGATGTTTTATTTAAAAACATTTCTATGTTTAATAACTTATGTAGTCAATTTGTATGTTATGACCATTTAATAAGTTTTGGTTCGGGTGTGGAAAGAATGTATCCCACTGATCCTTATGGTTTAAGTAAAAGTATTATTAATTCTATTATAAAATCAGAAAAAAAGTATACTAATATAAGAATTTTTGGTGTATTTGATGAAAATGAATGGGATACTAGATTTATAAAATCTAATATTAAAAGATATATTAATAAAGAACCTCTAATAATACATCAAAATAAATTTATGGATTTTATCTATATGGATGATTTAATTAAGTTAATTAACTATTCTGTTACACATCCCCACCATAAATTATTAGAAGCTAATTATGTTCAACCCTATACCCTACTTGATATAGCTTTATTTATAAATGAATTATCAAGTCATAGATGTGAAATAAAATTTCAAGAAGAAGGTATAGCTGATCCTTACACTGGTGGTCTAAACCAATTAAAATTACCATATATTGGTATGGAAAGAGCCTTAAAACGAGTTTATGAAGCAATTAATTAGTTTTTGTATTAATACAGCTGTTAATGAATTAGATTATATTAAATTATTATTTAAATCATTAGAAGATAATCTATCTACATTAGAACATGAAATAATTGTTTTTATAGACTCAGATAATCAAGGTACTTCAGAATGGTTAATTGAACAAAAATCAATATTTCCAAATTTAAAAATATTAAATAATCCTCTTCCTGTGTGCTATGGGTATGCTCGAAATATTAATGAGATGTTTAAGTTTGCATCTAACGACATTGTATCATATCTTCAATCAGATATGGTAATTAGTAAAGACTATGATGTATACATAAGTAAACACATAAAAGATAATATGATATTATCTAGTACTAGAATAGAACCACCATTACATGGGCCTGGGTTAGAAAAACATACTATGGATTTTGGTTTAACCCCTAAAGACTTTCAATATGAAATGTTTTTAGATTGGTGTGAACATAATAGAGAAGATAAACAAACTGAGTATTTCTTCGCTCCTTTTACTTTATATAAAAAAGTCTGGAATGAAATAGGGGGTCATGATACTTGTTTTAGACGTTCTAGAGAAGATTCTGACGTATTAAATAGATTAGTTCTGAATGGAAATAAAATCATCCAGACTTGGGATGTTTTAGTTTATCATTTTACTTGTGTATCTAGTAGAGGACAAGATTGGCATAATAAACAAAATCAAAAAGCACAAGCAAGAGCTGTATTACAACAACATGCTGATATGATTGAAATGTCTCGAATTAATAGAAAATGGGGTGGATTTAGTCATGGTAAACCTAATAATTATTATTACAATATAAATTCAGAAATTAATATAGATAGTAATAACTTTAATACATTTAAAATGATTTCTACATTTTTTAATGTAAATTATATAAATGATATTCCATTTTATAATGAATTTATCAATCAAAATGAACACACTTATGCTAATCAATTATTAAATTTTACAGATAAACATTGGGAGGAATATTCTTATATGTATAATACTGAGGATTTAAAAGATTATGTAAGTTTATTGGATTCTAAGGGTGATATAGTGGTTAAATTTAATTTATCTAACATTAATCAAAATAATTTCAATAGCGTTATTTACAATCTACAACATATAATTCATCAATATGATGAAGGAACATATGAATATGATGGATTTACTATAATTATTAATAAAAAAAATAACGTAATTAAAGAAAAAATTAAAATTTCCAATCCTTCTATAAGAAAATCGCATAAATATTTGGTTTCCTAATATATCTTTCGTATATTTACCCAGAATTTCAAAAGGTTATATATTTATGTTACAGACTATTAAAACTTCGTTAAAAATGAAAATGATCCCTTGTTCACAATGTGGTTCTCCAATGCCTGAATTAAGATTAACACAATATGGATATGATTTTTGTGTAAACTGTTCAACTGTGGGGGCTAAAAAAGGAGTACCCATAATGAGAGGAGTTGGAGACCATACATGGACTGAAACTGTTATTATGGAAGAAGAAGATTATGTCAAATTCCAAGAATTAGAAGCTGAAGAGAATAAAGCTATAACAAATCCTAAAACTAAATAATATGCCCAAGCCAAAGCCACTATCAAAAGAAATGATAGTAGCAGCTCAAGCAAATACTAAGTCTAATTTAGCTGCTTCAAGATATTTACATGTTTCTTACCAACATTATAAGAGATATGCTAAAATGTATAATTTATTCGAATCACATAAAAACCAAAGTGGTAAAGGAATACCTAAATTTTTAAAAGGTAGTGGTAAAGAACCCGCTCTTTTAGATATAATTGAGGGTAGAATATCATCAGCCCATTTCTCTCCTGCTAAAATTAAGTATAGACTTATAGAAGAAGGATATTTATCAGAAGAATGTTCAATGTGTGGTTTTAAAGAACGTAGGGTATTAGATTATAAAATGCCATTACTGTTACACTTCAAAGATAATAATAAATCAAACTACAGTCGCGATAATATAGAGTTACTCTGTTATAATCATTATTTTTTAACGGTAGGTGATATATTCACTGAAAAAGACGTTAAACAAATTGAATCCCATCAGGAACATTTTGGGACATCAGATAAAGTAGAATGGGAAGTAGATGATTATCATTTACAAAGATTAAAAGAACTTGGATTAGAAGATGAAGATGAAGTAAACCAATATATTTCTAGAATATGATAAATAAAAAACATAAAAAAATAGTTGATAACTATTCAAAACAAAAATCTAAACATTTAGATAAATTAGCTACTAAAACATTAGCTAATGATGAAAAACTTCAAAAATTAAAATCAAAACAAATAAAAGGTGATTTTCTTAAAAATTTTTAATATGAAAAAAGTACTTACATTATTATTATTTTTATCAATATTTTCATTATTATCTGCTTTAACGTATAAAACTATAAGAGTATTTACTCCTGCTGTAGTAGAAATAACCCCAGAACCTATTACAATTATTAAGGTAGATCCTATAGTAGTAAAAATAAAAAAAGTTAAAGGTTATGACGATTTTTTAAATGCTTTAGGCCATCAAGAATCAGGTAATAGATATGATGTAGTAAATAGATATGGTTATATGGGAAAATATCAATTTGGTAAATCAACTCTAAAAACATTAAAAATAAAGGTTACTAAAGAAGCATTTTTAAATAGTCCTGATTTACAAGAATATGCTATGAAACAACTTCTTTTATATAATAAAAAAAGATTACAAAATTATATAATTGAATATGAAGGTAAAGTAGTTCATGGTGTTTTAGTTACAGAATCTGGGTTATTAGCTGCGGCTCATTTAGGAGGTCAAGGTAGTGTTAAAAAATGGTTTAGAACCGGTAAAGTAAGACAAGATGGAAATGGAGTAAAAATAACTAATTACATGAAACGATTTTCAGGGTATAAGCTATATTTATAACAAAAATTAAATGGCTAATATCCTTGTATCTAATTATAAATCTAATAAAAGAACAAAACGACCTGGAATACATGCAAAGAGCAAATCCAGTAAATTAAAAAATAGTAAAAACTATGTTAAAACCTATAGAGGACAAGGAAGATAAAATGACACTAACAACAGAAACATTTTTTAGACATATGTCAGATGATGATTTTATAGCTGTTATACAAGCAGGACAAATAGAAAATTTATGTAATGCTTTAACTATAGACTTACAAGCGGTAAATAAAATCAAAAAATATGAAGCCTAAATTACAAAAAACAATATTAACTAGAGAAGAATGGTTTAATGCCTTAAAAGTTCCCTCACCCCACAAAAATAAAAAGACTTACTCTAGAAAAGAAAAATTCAAAAATAGGGTGGAGTATTAAGATACTTTTCGTATCATATACGTCACCTGTTCTTTTAAATACAACTGAAGAAAAAAATGCGGTTATTCCGGACCGCTGTTATCAATTAAAATGAATATTAACCAAAACAATTATTATGAGAAAATTGATTATTTTACTGGCTATTGCGTTTACGTTTACGGCTAATGCACAGGAAAAGGGTGACTGGTATGTAGGTACTGGTGACGTTGCAAACGTTTCATGGACTGAATGGGCTATCAGCCCAAGTCTCGGCTACGCATTTACAGATGACCTAGTAGTAGGTTTTAATGTATCGCAAGTAGTTGATGAGGACATGGAATTTGATGTACACGCAAGATACTTCTTTGTTGAAGATTATTTTGCATATGTTGGAGTTGAAGACTTTGACTTTGACATGGTTCAAGTTGGTGTTGGAAAAATGTTTGAAATAAGAAAGAACATTTTTATCGATCCAAAAGTAGTGTACGATGTTAATGCATCAACCACAAATCTTACATTAGGGTTTGGTCTTAAATTTTAATATATTTAGAATTTAAGCTATAAGAAATGGCGCGTTTTTTTATTAAACGCGCTTTTTTTATAAATGGATTTAATAATAAAAACTTTTTATATATTTATAATAAAATATAATTTAACAATAATAAAATGGGTATAGTTTATACAACACCAGATCCAGGAGATTGGTACTCTTGGGTAAAAAAGGATAGAAATAAAGATCTTCCTTTAAAAGAAGCAAGAAGAAAATTCTTAAAAGAGCAATTAGAATTCCAAGACCAAATGTCTTACCATCAGAACTATGTAAATAGATTAAATGCATTAGCTAGTGATGGATCACAAGGTGCTCAACATGGTATAGCTAATTCAATAAAATCAATTCACTTCCAAAATACACCATTAATTGTTGGTCCTAATTCTGGTACTTTCTTAGGAGTAACGGCTTCATTTGAGGATGCTGTTAGAGTAATAGGTGGAAATGTATTAGTTCAAGCTGCTAGTAACCAAGCTGGTGGTGGTGATCTAACCGACTCAGAAAGAATTACACCATTTACATTAGCTACATTTGATGGTGTTGGTCAGGGTGGATTAGAGTTATACTTTAGTTCACATGATATCCCAGGTGTTCCAACTTATGATACTAATAATGAATATTTAGCTGCTACACTATTAAGTGGTAGTGCTGATTTTGCAAATTCTGATAGTGGTTCAGCTACAGGCCTTACAGATACAACTAATGCAAATGGATTAATACTATTATCATATTCAGCTTCTTATGGTGGTGAAGCTACTTCAACAGGTGTTAATATATCTGCTTCTGGTTTAAGAAATGGTGGTAATACCGATTATGTAAATATGATAGTAGCAACAGAACAATCATCATCAGTTGTTTACGCAGCAGGAGATGTATTTAGCTTAGATACTAGTGGACAAGGAATTGGTGGTACTGGTTTCTTATATTGGACAGTTGGCCCTGAAGATTTAACAGGAGATACACTTTCATTTGGTACTGGTTCATTATCATTACAATTACAAACTGGCGCAGCAATTGAAAATGCAGATGGTGAAGGTATACCAAGTTTAACTTATAATGAGGCTCAAGCTACTGATGATCCTAACTCAAGCACTGGTGGTTTAAAAACAATCACTGCTTTAGCGGCTTCAGCGAGTACTTATTAATAAGCTATATTAAAATAAATGCGAGGAGATTTGGTTACCCGAATCTCCTTTCGTATATTTACGGGTAAATAAAAATAAAGGTTATGGCACTTTGGGAATTTTCAAGTTTAAATAAGCATGGTAATTACAGAAAAAGAATAATACACACTAAAGGTGCATTAGGCATACCAGGTAGTGGATTTGGTCCATCTGTATTTGCTCGTAGATTTAAATACAAATACGAACATCCAGTTTTATCACCTGGTTTAACTATGCTAAATGGTAAAAAATATTTAATGCCATTATGGAAAGAGGTAGACCCAAATACTACTATGGATGATATTGAATGGATTAAACCTAAAATGAAAAGAACAGATCCAATAGTAGAAATAAATGTAAGTGGCAGTAACCCAGATATAAAATATAAAACAACATATTACCCAGATACAGAAAATTATTATTGTAACTGCCCAGGTAGATGGAGAGCATTTAATGGCAAATGTAAACATATAAAATCACTAGAAGAAAAAATAAATAAATAATATGACAAAATTAAACCAATTTATAGAAGATATGCGTGCCACAAGTAGTGGTAAGGAAAAAGTAGAAATAATAAAAAATGCGGGCCCATTTGTCCACAAAATATTAGAATATACTTATAACCCATTTAAACAATATTATGTTACTAGTAAAACATGTAAAAAAAGAAGTGGATTATTTAATCCTAGGTTTAGCTCGGGATATAAAAATGTTTTTCATTTATTAGATGATCTAACTAATAGAGTAGTTACAGGACATGATGCTATATCACTTGTAAATGGTTGTGCTAATGCACATGATGATAATGAATTAATATATAAAATTATTGATAAAAATTTAGATATTAGAGCAGGAGATAAAGTAATTAATAAAGCAGTACCTGGATTAATACCAACATTTTCAGTAGCATTAGCTCAAGAGTATAAAGGTAAATGTGATTGGGAAAACGAAGATTGGTATGCTTCAAGAAAATTAGATGGAGTTAGATGTTTAGCAGTTGTAGACGAAAATGGTAAATGTACACTTTATTCAAGGATGGGTAAAGAATTAACTACATTAAATAAAGTAAAAGAAGCTATTGAAGCAACAAATGTTATTAATCAGGTATTTGATGGTGAAATTTGTTTAATGGATGAAAATGGTAATGAAGATTTTCAAGGTGTGATGAAACAATTAAGACGTAAAGATCACCAAATTGAAAATCCTATATTCATGATATTTGATATGATTCATAAACCTGAATTTGATAATCAAAAAGGTACTGAGATATTATCTGAAAGATTAGCTAAATTAAGAGCATGGCAAGGTGGAAGACGTACAGATGCTAAAATATTACGTTATACAGAACAATTTGTTATTACAGATGGTAGACATTTTGATAAGTGGGGACAAATATCAGCCGATAAAGGTTGGGAAGGATTTATGTTACGTAATGATGTTGGTTATGAAGGTAAGCGTAGTAAAAATTTAGTTAAAGTAAAGAAATTCCATGATGCTGAATATGTTGTAGTTGATTATGATAATGACGACCATGAAGTAGTTAGAGATGGTAGATCAGAAACAATTAAAATGTTAGCCCAAGTATGGATTGAACATAAAGGCCATAGAGTAAAAGTTGGTAGTGGTTGGACTCAAGAACAACGATTACAGTATATGGATGGTTCAATTGTAGGTAAAATAATTACAGTACAATACTTTGAGGAAACTAAAAATGATAAAGGTGGAATTAGTTTAAGGTTTCCAACTGTAAAGGTGGTACATGGAGATAAACGAGAAGTATAATATGCCAAGAATTAAATGTATAATATGTGAAGCTCCAATTAAAAATTGGGGCCATAACCCAGATCCAATATCTAAAACAGGTAGGTGTTGTGATAATTGTAATAATTTAGTTATAGTAAAAAGAATAAAAGAATTATATTATGGAAAATAGAGGTAGACCAAGTGAACAAGTTGAAAAATTAGATAAATGGATATTAAATACTGAAAATTCTATTTGGAAGTATGATAAATCAAAAAATCCAAACGGTTGCTACTCAGTAGAACAAAAATTCATTACGGGTGAAAAACAAACAAAACCAGAAATTGATCAAAGGCGTTATGGTAAAACACCTGTTATAATGGTGTTTAAAACATCTAATCGTTCAAATGCTAGAACAAAAATGAAAGTATTTAATAAAAATATTGATTATATTATAACAGCTAAAAAACTACCTGGTGTACCTGAAAATGCAATTATCCTAGAATTAGGAGTTGGTAATTCATTTATTAGTAAATATAAACAAAAATATAATTTAGTATAAGTTTTATATATTTATAACAAAATATTAATCAAAAATAATTTATTATGTTAAATACAATTTTAGTTATTATCGGAGTTATAGCAATATTAGCAGTTGTGTATTATATTATCTGGAAAAGAGGTAAAATCAATGACAGAGATGGTGATATGATCCCAGATGAAATTGAGGATGCTGCAGATAAAGTAAAAAAAGTTGCTAAAGAAGTTAAACGTAGAGGTAAAAACGTAAAAAAAGAATTAAAAGACGTTGTCAAAGCTGCTAAAGAAGTAGGTAACCAAATGGGAGACGTAAGTGCTGCTGTTAAAGGTAAGAAAAGACAAGGTCGTAGAAAGAAAAAATAATATGAGCAAATATAATCTTACAGATATCCTTAACGAATACGTTGGTGGAAGTCGAATTGGTACTTTAAATATTTCATTTAAAGAATTATCTGATAAAATGGAAGACATTGATATGGGTGGTGATTACATCGTTAGACGATCAGGCACTTCAGGTGATGGTAAAGTAAATAGAGAATTTGAAGTAGTAGCTAGAGAAGATGCAATAGCAGGTGGTAATAAACAAGAAAAAGGATTTACTGTTTATGATTATAAATTTGGTTTTGACCCAGGTGATGAGGACAATTATATGGAAGAATATGATTTTAGTGTTGGTGGTTCTAATTTAGAATTAGCAATGGAATTATTTGATGGAGTTAAACCTTTTGGAATTCGTTTAGAAGGTGAATTTGATGAAGCTAGACAAGCAGCAATTGAATCATCTCAAGAAGAAGCTGGTATTAAAGAAGAATATGATGATGATAGGATTATCTCCGCAGCCGAAGCCAATATGATTAATAGACTAAGATATCAGGTAATGATGCTTGACAAAGGTCATATTGATAAAGATGATTTCATTAATGCCGTAGAAGAGATAGCATTTGGTAGGAATAAAGGACCAATGAATGAAAATTATATTGGTGATCAAAAATTATCTGATTTACTTAATATGGGAACAGCAGATATGAACTTATGGCATGTTGTTAAATTAATAGATGCAGGAATTCTTAATGATAGTGATAAATTAAAAGCATTAAAAGCTTTAGATCCTAATAGAAAATTAGATGAAGTAATGAATATAGACAGAAAAGGTAATAAAAAACCAGAATATAAAAGTAATCTTACTAATATAGATGAAGCAGTAGCTGAAGAGGAATCAGTAGCTAATTATCTTATGGATTACTATAGAAACCCAAACAAACCAGAGGAAACTATGGTTGATGAAAAAGTAGTAGGTGAGTATTTTAATACACATGAAGATTGGGATATGATTTGGGGTAAATCCTATAAAGATGGATTAAGAGATTTTGAGGAATTCTTTGATGCTAATTATGGTTATATGTTCCCTAGTGCTGGTGATTTGGACGAAGACTTAAAAGAACATTTCAAAAGATTTATGTAAGCAGGTACACATTTTAAAATAAATTAGAGCGCATTAGCGCTCTTTTTTTATCTGTATATATTTATAGATATAATTCCCCGATTTCATGGATATTAATATAATTGGTTTTAGGTTGCCAACGGCTACACCTGATCCCGCAAGACATTCTTCTTGTGGTTGGGTAGCGATCTGTGATAAAAAGGAAGTTGGTTGGTGTAATATGTCTTTTTTACCAAATAATGTAATCAAATTTGAAGATGCATTCGTTAAACCAGAATACAGGGGTAAGGGAATTTATAAAATGTTATGGGAATTTAGATTTAATTACGTAAGTGAGCACTTCAATAATTATAAATTAATGGCTTACTGTAAGCCTTCTACATTAAAACATTATAAAAAACAAGGTTTTATTGAAAAAGAAATCATAACTCTTGTTGAGAAACCCGCGTAAAAATTTGGCTACCTGAGATAAAGTTCGTATATTTACCACGTTGATAATTAAGTCAACGCATTAAATAAGGGTTATGAGAACAGAATTAATAAAATGGTTGCTAGAGCAAAAGAAGCAAGGTAAAGAAATGAATGTATTTCAAGGAGTACATGAATTAGGTCTTCAAAAAGATTTACCTAGGAAAGGTCCTCAAGGTGAAATGTTTCATGGAGTTGAGATGTGGAAAAAATTAAATAATATAAAATAAAGGTTATGAGTCATCATGGAAATACACAAATATTAGAATATTGGTTTGATATCGGAATGCAAAAAGGTTTCGACACAGATAAAGCAGTTAAATTTGCTGAGTATATGTTAGAAGCTGAAAGTCATAGTGAACCAGATTTTGATTGGATTAACGAAGTTAAAAACACAAGATAATATGGCAGAGTTTAAAAATTTATATTTCAAAGAACACAGTAATTCAAAAAAATGTATATCAGCTAATTTAACTTTAGATAATGGTAAAATATTATCTGTAGTAGCAGGACCAGGAATGTATAGTAATCCTGGAGGTGCTTCCATAGCTGATTTTAAAGATAATCCTCATCCTAGTCAATTTTCATCTTTTGAAGTAGCTATTATAGATGAATCACAAGAGATTGATCAAATGGATGTCATTGGATGGCAATCAAGAGAAGATATTAATCAAATAATTAAAAATAATGGATAAAGAGTTATTATATAGAAAATTAAATGATATTTTAGACACTCTAGAAAGCGGGCAATTTTCAGCTTCCAAGGCACAGTTAGTTAATTTATTAAATGAAATAAAATACGGAATTTACGATAAATAATATGAGACCAGAAAAACAAATTTTACACCATTGCTTGGATAAGGCAAAAGAATTTATTAAATTGAACGAGCCTAATAAGGCAAGAGATTATTGTGATATGGGGATAGCCTATGTTGCGGGTAAAAAATTAAATGGTATGTCTGGAGACGATTTAGTTGAAGATGTTAGAATTAATCTTTGGCTGGAACGTTTTTGGATGTTTTTAGAAAATAAAAATTTAATGTTATAATTAAATGATTGATAAGTTTTATTATAAAATAGGTCCTATAGAGACAACAACACTCTGGATGTCACCTGTTCCAATTAGTAAAGTAAATAGTTGGTGGGAAGATTTTAAACAATTAGACTTAGAGGATTATAATGTGTATTTAGGAGGTAAATATGTAATAGATCCTAAAAATACAACTGATATAGATATTTGTCTTACAGGGCCAATATATGATTATATGAAACTTTATAATTTACTTAAAACAGGAATGGATTTAGGTTTAAATAAACATAATATACTTATCGATATCAAACATTATGATAATATAAATTTCTTCAAATATCCTAGAAATAAAGATTTTCATAGATATCATATTGCTACAGAATTAGCAGGGGAAATAGTTAAAAAAATTAATGGTAAATTAAAAACAAAAAGGGAAATAAAAACATATATTCCATATTCTAAAGTTCCAAAACAATTAGCGGTAAATTTAGTAGAATTTCCATTAGATAAACAAATAGAAGATGGTAGAATATATGATCCAATTAAATTAAATTAATAAAATGGTAGAAGTTATAAAACATACTTTAGGTCTTTGCGGTGAACATTGGCATCCAAATATTTGGACAGCAGCTGCATCATCACCTTTAATAATAGGAACTGTTCATTACATAAAATGTAAATGTGGAGGATGGTTTAAACACACTAAAAATTGTAAACATGAGTAAAATAATAGAAATTAAGAAAAATAAAACGAATTACGTTCAGATTGAATTACGTGAATATGAAGGTCATCCTTATGTTGATGTAAGAGAATTTTATGATGCGGAAGATGGTAAACGATTACCTACTAAAAAAGGTATTACATTTACACCTAAAGTATTAAATGAAGTAATCGATGGTTTAGTTCAATTACAAAATAATTTAAAATAATGGATTTTAAAATAATAGGATTAGCACACGGACCTCTTATTGGGTTCCAGTATATGGATAAAATGGAAGAAGAAGATTGGAATGAATTTAATATTTATTTATTTCTTATTTGTTTAAGTTGGAGATGGTATTAATATGAAATTTGATTCTTTATTTTTAGGTGTATTTTGGTTTATTTTAGGTCATGCTTGTGTTTTTTTTCAACTTAATGGTCAATTTAAATGGGAATGGTTTGCTAAAAATGATATTATTCTAGCACTATTTGGGGTAGTAATATCATTATTTTATATTTGGGGTACTAGACATACAGTAGCTGGTTTTGAAGGATTATTATGGCCCGCGAGATTTATAGGATTTAGTGTTGGTATATCTATTTATGCTTTAGGAGTTAGTTATTTATTTAAACAAGGAATTACAGCTAAAACATTAGTTAGTTTATGTTTGGCTTTTATATTAGTTTGTATACAAGTATTATGGAAAACAAAATAGAAATGGATTTTGAAAAATTTGATTGGGGTATAATGGGTAAAAAGATGCAATTAATTGTATCACAAGAAATGTCTGAAAAACATTATGAGAGAGTATTTCAAGTAAAAGAAGGAGATATAGTAGTAGACATAGGAGCAAGTGTTGGTCCATTTACATATTCTATTTTATGTAAAAATCCTAAACATGTTTTTTGTTTAGAGCCTTCAAGAGGTAATTTTCCATATTTAGTTAAAAATACTATTGGTTATCCTGTAACTCAAATTAACAAAGCTATAACTAATGGTAATGGAATAACAGACCTAGAATTAGATCCCCAGTATGGTAATGAAAAGAATTTCTATGAAACTACTACATTTAATAGTTTTATTAAACTGTTTAATATTGATAGAATAGATTTTTTAAAGATGGATATTGAAGGAGATGAATATCATATATTCACAGATGAAAATATTGACTATTTATTAAATAATGTAGGTTGTATAGTAGGTGAATGGCATCTTAAATTACCAAAAGAAAAAACATTATTTAAAGAATTTAGAGATTTATATTTATCTAGATTTAATACCGTTAAAGCATATTCAGTTGATGGTATTGATATTACTTGGGATTTATATAATGAACATTTTTTAGAATATTATAATGAAGTAATAATACATATAAGTAATAAATAAAATTTTATGACAGAAGAAGATATTAAATATAGACAAGGAAGAAGAAAACAGCAAGTAGAAGGACATGCAATTATGGCTTTAGTCAGCATAGCAGGTATAATTATTCTACTAGGATTGTTAAGTTTTTTTACATCATAATATGAATAGATTAAAACAATATTTGTATAATAAAGCAATGCAATCATCAATTCGTAAATGGGCTTTATCATTAACAGGATGGAAATGGTGGGTTTGGCAATTAGTAGTTGGTGGTATATTCTTTATTATAGTGGAATACTTACTTAATCAGATTGGAATGACAATAATACCTTGGAAATAAAATGAAAAAATTAAAAGCAAAATGGATGCTTATATTAAGAGCAATGGTTAGAGATAGAAAATTAAACCCTATTGAACGTTTAGGTACTAGAATAGGTTATATGGGAGCAGGATTTTTAATGGCAGGACAATGGACAGTTGAACCTATCCTATTTATAATTGGGTTTATTTGTGTATTAATTCAGGTTTCAATTCGTAGACAATGGAATCTAGTAGTACTACAATTAAATGGGTTAGTAGCATGGACAATACATTTTATAAACTCATTAAACACATATTAATATGAATCACTTTATGAATAACGCCCTTGAATGGTTAAAGGGTAAAAAACAAAAAACAATGACCAAAGATGAAAAATTAGAAAAAATAGCATCAATATCAAACATGATATTAGAATTAAAAACTAGTATTGGTGTTGAAAATTCTAAGCAAACAATTCAAAAATTACAACAGGAAATAGACGAATTAAGTAAGTCATGAATGTAAGTAAGGTAATATTTAATGAAGGAATAAACTTTGAAATACTAAGTGAAATTAAAGCCACTCAATTTTTAAATAGCAATGGAACAGTTAATAGAAGAGTATTAGGTTTATATGTACATGAATGTGGTGGAAATAAAGTCTTACAAAGAGATAATAATTTTTTGATATGCAAAGAAATAGAAGACGCAATTATAATAGAATAACAAAACAAAGCTCTCGACAACATAATCTAATAATTTAATACGTATATACAAAATGAGTGTAACAACAGAAGCAATAGTGGTATTAGGGGTATTCGCCTTATTTTGGGGGTGGATAATTTATGAAATGCATATAGCACCAGAGGTAGACGATAAGGGAAATGTAGTTAAACCTAAATCAGAATTTGATATAACGGAGGAAGACATTAATGGAGACTTAAAATGCATGTATGGCCAAGAAGAAGATTAAACATTGTGCTTGGTGTGGGAAGCCTACTAGTAGACCTAGCCAAGCTGTTACAGACACTCCAATATTGGATTTCATGGAGGAGAAGATAGACATGTTTGGTAGGAATAAGATATGGGGGGATAATGGTGATTGGAGTAGGGCTAATTTGGATCCAGAATTCGAAGCTGAATTATTAGTATACGATAATTTACTTTGTAGTGTATCTAAGAAGATAGTATGCGATGATTGTATAGAAGAGGATAATAAATTATTCAAAAAATATTATAGCGGAGATGAGGATACTGATAGTGAAATAGTATTCGACGCTGATTTTTAAATTTAATAAATAATAAAAGTTATGAGTAACAATAGTCACAAAGCGTTATACGAGCAATTGATGCAATGGCTTCCTACGTTGGGTATTCAACGTAAGAAACGTGTTAAAACGCAAGCTAAAGCGCGTGTTAGAAAGCCAAATAGATAAAATCACAACGTGTATCTAACTATATATAAAGTGTGACCTACAAATATGTTTAGCTACTGATATTGGTAGTTTAGTATATAGTAGGTGACCAAAAATATATGTGGTATGTGGAATGAGAGCGGAGTTGTACTAACCTTTATGCGGCGCAAGCCAACCAATTTCGACTCGACGAGTATATACTTGTGAACAACGCAATGAACACACGTGAACATTCAGATAACATTGAGGATAACGCAATAATACATTAAATACGTTGTGAATGCAACAATATTAATGCAATAATTGCTAATACATTTGGCTACATAGGCTAATATTCGTATATTTAAGTGACGCAATAGGCGGTATGGGTAGGAGACTACGACGGTAGTAATTACTCAGTTGATGATGGGTACCGCTATACTTATTACTTATACTTTCCCGCCGCGGTACTTACTACCTTATCATTACATACTGGATTATATATTATAGTTATGGCCATGCCATATACCGTACGCGTACATACCCCCATAATACCACGCGCGTTGGTGTCCATATAGCGTGTATATATGAGGGAAAAGGTGTAGATATATTTATAACTCGAACACGATCTTACACCACCGATTGTATATACTTATATTTTATGAAACAGATTATTAGAATACTTAAATTAATAGACAAGTGGTTGATGGATGAATTATATAAACTTTATCCTAGTCTTATCGCTCATATGAAAAAAGATGAAGATCATTAAGATTAGGCCCCCAAAAGGGGGCCTTTTTCCATTTTGGCCCAAATGATAGAAAATCATAAAATGGCAACTGCTTTCTTTCGAAAACTTCTTGGACCCGAGGAAAATATATACTTATATTTAATATCTATTTAGAAAATTGGGATCTTGAACCAATGATTTAAATTGACTTTTTATAGTTTGTATCTCCGAAAAGGCTTTGTTAAAATTCTTCTCCGTCGCACTAACATCATTATTTAGAGTTTTCTGAATGTTTATAATATCATCACCCATAACACCTATCCTCTTCTTAATTTTGGTTAAATTTTCATAAGAATCCTTTTTCATAATCTCTTTCACCGAATTCATATGCCCTGTCATATCTTCCAGCTTCTCTTGCATTTCAGCATATCTTATAGAAGAGATATTTGTGGAATGTTGATTCGACTCCAGTAACGACGTATGTGAAGACTTTACATGACGTAATAATATTACCCCATAAACAACACCTACTGTTAAAATACCACTAATAAAATAAATTAATTCCATATATCAATATTTAGTTGCGGGAGAAGGATTCGAACCTCCGACCTTTGGGTTATGAGCCCAACGAGATAACCACTTCTCCACCCCGCTAACCACAATATACGAAAATATATCGTTTATTCCACGTAATTTTTTAAAACATCTTATATTAGTTAATATATACGTATTTATAGATGTGGAATTGTAGAGGAGAAAGAGTCGTTTTGAAATTCTTTTATATGTATAATAAACAGCAATTATGGCAACTTATACATCGGATCAATTATATGGAGCAGGAGTAGCAACAGAAGAAATTTCTGGAGCAACAACATTTCTTTTTGGGAACTCTTCAACTGGTTCTGTTTATTTTACAATGGAACAAGTTAAAAATGTAAATGGTAATTATTCGGGAAGTACAACTACAAATGCAATAGGTACTTTTAGTGCATTTAGTGGAATTGATGATGCAACTTTAGTCACTTCTTCTTATATGTGGTCAGTTGTTTTACAACCTAATACAATAGCAACTCTCCAATTCGCCCCTTCATCTACAATAGCAGCAGGTTCTTCTATGTTAAGAGGTACGGGTGATTTAGAATTAACTATATCTTAATATAATGCCTAAGAAAAGAAAATTAAATAGTACAAATCCAAAATATTGGTCAGAAGATAAAAAAATTGAGCCTGAAATTTTAGAAAGACGAGTTATATCTAAAAAAAATTCTAAGGTTTCAGTATATGCTGTATTTGTTGCATAAAAACTTCTTACTTTCCCCGCGCACTTATTTGGCTCCCCAGGATATCTTTCGTATATTTACGGTATATTAATAATTAAAAATAAAGGTTATATGTCAAATTTAAAAGAGGTGTTAGAATTCATCAAAAATTCAGATTTACAAGAGTTTAATAAAATTAAAAATGCAGTTTCTATTAGAAAATCAGAACTTGCATATGATGCTAAATCATCATTTAGAGTAGGTGATATTGTAGGTATAGATCATAAGAAAATTGATCCTAAACAAAATTTTAGAATTACCAAAATTAATAATAAGAATATTAAAGTTCAAGCTAGTGATGTTGGTGATGGTAGAGTTGGAGGAATGTATACAGTTTCACCAAGTTTATTAGTAAAAAAATAAAAGTTATGAGAAAGTTTTTAAAAAAGTATGAGCAAAAAATAGATATGATAACAGGGTTTTTATTTGTTGCATTAGTATTTTATTTATTTTGGTTTTCACTTTGGATATTTTACTAAAAGTAATGCACAGGAAGCTTGGCTCCCCAGGCTTTCTTTCGTATATTTACCCCATATTAATAATTAAAAAATAAAATAAAAGTTATGTTAGATTTAAGTAAAAGTCAAGAATTGACAAAAGATGAGTTAAGAGATATCGCTCCAAGTATATTCTCAACTATGCCTTCTCCTGAAGTATCAAAGAAATATTCACATATCCCAACATATAAGTTGATTGATGATATGAAATTATTAGGTTGGAAAGCCATTGATGCTAAAGAAGTTAAAGCTAGACAAAAAAGTACTGTAGGTTTCCAAAAGCACCTTGTAGTATTTAGAAATCCAGATATTGTAATTAATCAAATGCCGAATAATATTAGAGAGTCAATTACATCTCCTACAGGTTATAGAAGAACTGATGGTACATTCGCAAAGAAAAATCCAATTGATACTGTTTTTCCACAAATATTATTAACTAATTCACATGATGGTAAAAATGCATTTACATTTACCGCAGGATTATTTAGAATGATTTGTGAAAATGGGTTAGTTATTTCAACTAATGAATTTGAAAAAGTTTCAATCAGACATATGGGTTATGATTTTGATGAATTACAAAAACAAATTCAAGAAATGACAGAAAGATTACCATTAACAGTAGAATCAATGAATAATATGATTAGTACTAAAATGGAACAAGAATCAATTGTAAAATTTGCTAAAGATATGCTAGCAGTTAGGTTCCCAGAAGATGAGCTTAAAAGAATTACTATTGATATGGATGAATTTATTACTCCAGTTAGACCAGAAGATAAAGGTGAGGATTTATGGAGTGTATTTAATGTAATCCAAGAAAAAATCATTGAAGGTGATTTTGATTATACAATAGGTACTAAACATAGAAAAGCTAGACAGATTAAAAACTTTAAACAAGATATGGATCTGAATAGTAAGATGTTTGATGTTGCACTTGAATATGTTAATGCCTAATGAATTTAACTAGAATTTCAATAGAAGAAGCTAAGGGGTATATACCATTAAAAGAAAATTATGGTAATAAAGGAGTAGAATATGCTAAATATTTTACTTTAACCCCTAGTGAAAGAGGTAAAGGTTGGGATAAAGTAACTTACTATACAGCTAAAAAAGTAGGTTTATATTCTGACAAAGGAGAAGGGGATCAGTGGGTTTATATATTATCAAATCCCACTACCCCGGATTTACTCAAAATAGGTTATACTAAAAAAACACCTGATGAAAGAGCAAAACAAATATCCTCTGCAACAGGTGTTGCTTTACCTTATAAAGTTGAATGGGCATACAAATGTTTTAATGGTGAAATTATTGAAAGAGAAGTACACCATAAATTAGAAAATTATAGAGTAAATAGACAAAAGGAATTTTTTCAAATTAGTTTGGAAGAAGCAAAACAAGCAGTTAATTTAATAGGAAATAAATATAAATAAAATGACAGATAAAGAAAAATTAGACCACCAAAAATCAGAATTAATAGAAGATTTAGTAGCTACTAATACAGTTATGGAAGAGGTATGGAGGTACCACCCAGAAAATCCAGATAAAAAGGATGTTGTTAAAGAATTTAACATACTTACCCAAATTAAATCTGATATAGAAAAAGAATTAGCAGAATTAGATAAATAATACATATTTATAACCAAACGTTGATATGTACATATATAACGCAAAATTAGATAGAGTAGTCGATGGTGATACTGTTGATGCCTCAGTAGATTTAGGGTTTGATACCTGGAAGAAAGTTAGAATAAGGCTAGTTGGGATTAACACCCCAGAATCTCGTACTAGAGATTTAGAAGAAAAAGCTAGAGGATTAGCAGCTAAACAATATGTTGTTGATATGTTTAAAAAACACAAAAACTATTTTATATTGCAATCTCAAGGAGTTGGGAAATTTGGAAGATGTTTAGGAGAAATATTCTTTGGAGATGTTAAATTAAATGATTTATTAATAACAGAGGGACATGCTGTAGAATATAATGGTGGTAAAAGATGATAGATAAAAATAAGATTTTCAATTTGTTTATGGAAGGTACTGAAATTAAGGATGAAAAAACAAAGAAAGAAATTAAAAAATTTATGGAAGGGCCTTTTGCTAAATTAGGCATGTTCGTAAAATTAATACAAAATCATCAAGTATTCCATCAAAAACTAGAAAAGTTTTTAAAACACGAAAAACCAAATTTTAATCCTAGCAAAACCAAAGAAGCATCTGAATATTCTATTTATAACAAATCTTGGGAATATATTAGTCAAATTGATTTATCCCACCATGATGATGTTAATGCCATAATTAATTTTGATCCTAAATTATTATATAGTACACTAGGTATGTCAATAAAATATTTTGAGGAAATTGAAGAATATGAAAAATGTTCACACCTTCATGACATCCAAGAAATAGTTAGGAGAATTTAAAAAATAACTTGGAATACCTCCTTTCTTCTCGTATATTTATATCACGGGGTTTTGGAAAAAGGGATAGAGATAAAGGTTGATAAGAGGGGGTTGGATAGAAATTAATAATAAAGTTTATAATAAAATGAGAAACAGAAATTTACTATACAGAAAATTGGAAGCACTAGATAGCACATTAATGAATTTGCATAGAATAGTTAACACTCAGGAACCTGTAGAAACTTATAGAACGGGACTTAACAAAGCTCAGGAAATAATGGAAGATATTAAAGGTATAATAGAAAGAGAGCCTTTTTCTGCTAACGAACAGAATCCCATCAGATAATAAGTGTGAATCGATTTAACAAATTAATAAATGCTTTTGGTAACCTTGATTTAATATATGAAGGAATTAAAAATAAAGTATTTACTAATGAAGAAGTTGAAGAAATCGCTCGAATTAGATATGGCATATGCACTCAGTGTGAGTATTTTGATAATGTAGGCACTCATTGCGCAGTACCAGGTATGCAACCATGTTGTTCAGATTGTGGGTGTTCATTACCATTAAAAACAAGATCAATGTCAGCAGGTTGTCCTAAAAATAAGTGGTCACCTTTCATACCAAAAGAAATGGAAGAAACATTAAAAGAAAATTTAAAATAAACAGTTATGAAATTATCAGCAGAACAAATCCAATCAAATTGGGAAGTATTCCTAGACAATATAAAAGTACATATCCCAGGAAATAGGGGTGAGCAATTACTTAATTTTTATAAACGTTACGAAGAACGTGTTATATTAATGCCAGCTGCTCATAAAAAAGAATATCATGGAGCATTCCCAGGAGGTTATGTTGCTCATGTAAATAGAGTAGTTGAGGGATCCCTTAGATTATATGATATGTGGAAAGAAATGGGTTGTGATATGACTACATTTACTAAAGAAGAATTAATATTTTCTGCTATAAATCATGATTTAGGTAAAATGGGAGATAAAGACCATGATGCCTATATACCTCAAACAGATCAATGGAGAAAAGATAAATTAGGTGAGGATTACATGTTTAATAAAAAATTAGCATTTGCGGCTGTACCAGATCGTGGTTTATTCTTATTACAACAACATGATATTTCATATTCATTTAATGAAATGTTAGCTATCCAAACACATGATGGTTTATATGATACAGCTAATGAGAAATATTTAAAAGGATATATGCCTGAACAAAAACCACGTACATCTTTACCATTTATTTTACATCAAGCTGACATGATGGCTGCACGTATTGAGTTTGAAGTAGAATGGTTACCAAAGTTTTCTCAAAATAACGTGGAGGGGCAAAAGAAAAATTATACATTAAAGTCGAAACCTAGTACAAAATCAAAAGCCTTAAATACTATATCAAGTCCAGGGCTAAAAACTATGCTAGATAATTTATGATACTAGAAATTATTATTGGGGTCTTATCGTTATTGGTCAGTATATTAGGTTATACGACCTTTAACCTTTTAACAAAAAATGAAACAGCAGAGGACATTATTGTTTCCCAACAAGAATTTATAGATAAAATAGAGGAGCACATCACCTTCTCTGAAAAAAGACTTAAACAAATAGATGAAAAAGGAACATTTAAGTCAGATGATGAAATCGGTTGGTTTTTTAATGAAGTACAAAAAATACAAAAAAAGTTATCTCAATTTAAAAATGACCAATAATAATGCGCAAAAGAAGGAAAAAGAGTAAAAATTATTTTACTCAGGATACGGAAAACGCTATAGTAAGATACAATAACGAACCAGATCCTAAAATACGTAGTGATATTTATGAAAAAGAAATTCATTTTGCGTTTTTTAAACTTACACAAAACATCATTCATACTTTTAAATTCTACCATACTGAGGTAGAAAATTTAGAACACTTACAACACGAAATAATTACATTTCTTTTATCTAAAATGCATCTATTTGACCCTACCAGAGGAGCAAAAGCATACTCATATTTTGGTACTATAGTAAAAAGATGGTTAATATTATACAATACTAAAAATTATAATAAAAAAATTAAAAAGGTTGGTGTTGAAGCTTTAACAAAACCAACTTCAACACACACTTATAGTCAAGGAGATGAAAGAGTTAAAAGTGATTTAGATAAATATGTTGATATTTTTGTTAATTATACATCAGAAAATATTTATGAATTATTTCCTAAGAAAAATGATGCCCAAATAGCAGATGCAATTTTAGAATTATTTCGTAAAAGAGAAGATTTAGAAGTTTTCAATAAAAAAGCACTTTATATTTATATACGTGAAATGGTAGATGTCAAAACTCCAAAAATTACCAAAATAGCAGATAAATTACATACAATCTTTAAAAGTCAATATATTTTCTATTTAGAAAATGGTTATACTAGATTCTAAACTTTACCTATATCCATATTTATAATAAAAACATTATGGGAAATTTAGATAATATAATATTTAAAAAAAAGAAATTTTCTGACATCCTTAGTGAAATTTACGATAACCAAAAGAAAAAAGAAGTACAAATAACAGGCCTAATATCAGAGTTAAAACCTCTTATAAATGATATAGGTGATGCAACTTTAATCGTTCCACTTATTAAAGAATATATGGAAATTGGCGTTCGTAACGATGAACAATTAATTAAAATGGCTACTATAGTACAACGTGCGCTTAATAATAGTAGCAACGAAGATTCACTGGGAATAACGGAAGAAGAAAAACAACAGTTAATAGAAGAATTAGATAAATTAAATTCTAATTACGAAGATAAGAAAAATGGCTAATAATAATTACGGTTTTACTAGCGTTAATCAACAAGTTACCTCAGGAGGTGATGATCAATCTAAGTTGGCAGAAATAATTGCGGGGTTAGGTAATAATATCATCTCAGTGAGAGTTGTTGATATAATTTTAGATGATACTCATCCTAAATTTCAACAATATGGAGCTTGGAGTGGGATTGGTACTATTCTATATGAAGAAGTTAGACATGGACCTCCTGTAGGAACCGGAGAACCTTTTGCAAGACCATTATTTCCAAATTTCAAAAACTACCCAGTTGTAAATGAAATAGTAGTAGCATTTTTCTTACCAAATCAAAATATTAATGATGGTATTGAAAGTAAAAATTATTATTATTTACCTCCAATATCCATTTGGAATGCCCCTAATTTAAACGCAATACCAGATACACTTACTTCTGGAGTAAAAACAGTTCAATCTTCTCAAAGAAAAAGTTATGAAGCAATTGAAGAAGGACAAGTAATAAAAAGTACTAATGAACAAGTTGAATATAATTATAATTCACCTTTAATAGGGGGAAGTTTTGAACCCAAAAGTAATATTAGACCTTTATTATCTTTTGCTGGTGATGTAATTATAGAAGGAAGATTTGGAAATTCTATTAGATTTGGGAGTACTACAAAATCAAGAATTACATTTGATCCTAACGAACTTAATACTACAGCAGGTACTAATGTAAATAAAGAATTTTTTTCAAGAAATGATTGGTCATCTCAAGGAAACAATGGTGATCCTATTTTAATCTTAAGAAATGGTAATATTAACACAACAGAACCTGGTTATGTTCCTATGATAGAAGATATTAATCAAGATCCATCTTCAATATATCTAACAAGTACTCAAACAATTCCTTTAATTACTAATTTTAATTCATACCCATCTATTACTAACGAGCCTAGAAGTATTTCATCATATAGTAGTAGCCAGGCTATTATTTCATCTGAAAGAGTAATATTAAATGCTAGTAAGGATAATATTATAATAGATTCTAACCAAAATATTTCTTTATCTTCTATTAATGATATAGGTTTATATTCAAGAAATGGGTTTGTAAATTTAACTGCCAATAGAGTTAATATTGGTAACATTAATGCTAGTGAAGGGGTAATATTTGGAGATAAATTTATAACTGATTTTAAATATCTTCTAAAAGATATGAAAATATTAGTAAATAATCTTAGTTTAGAACCTAAACTTATACGTACACAAGGAGCAGCTGATAATGTTAATATTCAAATAGATTCAATATTAGATAAAATTAATGAATATACCTCTAATACAATAAAAATATCATAATGGGAGAGGAAGCATTAAATCAATTAATAGAAGAATTTATGAAAACTTCCCAGGGGGAGAAAATAGCTAACGATGATACAATTCAGTTATTGATTCAGGAACAAGATCAACTAAAAAAAGCATTTACTACTTTAACATTAAAAGAAGGTGAAGGAGATACTAGTACTGAACTTCAAAATAAAAAAGAAGAAGTAAATAACAAAATTCGTAGTGTAAATAAACAAATAGCTTCTAGAGCACCCTCTTTTAAATATAAAGTTGAATCTTTAGTTAAAGATGATAGAGGTAATTTTATTGAAGTTGATGTAAATTATGTCTATAAAATAACAGGAAGAGTATATGATGCGGTTACAACAAAACCTTTAAAAGGAGTTAAAATAACACCTGGTGTTTATCCTAAACTTACTCCACCTCCATCAAGTGATTTAGCACAAATGGAATTATCTTCAACAAAGGTAGATATTAATCCTTCTAATTATACTTATGTACCCCTTTCTTTTTTACATGTTAAGTTAAACCCTGAAAAAGAATCAGGAGTTAATGTTTACGAAAAAGATAAAGGAGAAGTTAGAACAGACAAAGATGGATATTTTAAAATTTTAGTTACGTTACCAACCATAGCTTATAACCAAACAACACCATTATTTTTTGCATTAATAATGACTCAAAAAGGTTATATACCTCAAAAAGCATTAATAGTAAAAGGTGACAAAACAATTAGAACAGATTTAAAAGCTGTAAGTATAACTAATATAAAAGAAGCAGCTGAGATAGCTAAAAAAGAATTAATGGTTAAAACTAATGAATTTTTAGATAATAAAGTTAACCAATTTGTAATGGATCCAGTTGATCAAGTTTTAAATGCAAGGCAAAAAAGTGTAAGTAAATTACATAATATAGTCCAAACTAAATTACTACCACTTGTTATTCAATTATTAATAGCTTTTGGGATAACAAAACTATCAGAAGTAGAACAAAAAACATGTCCTACTGAAGCAGGATTACGACAAGTAATCAGTAAAAGAAATGGTGTAACAAGACAATTAAATAATATTTATAAATCTGTTATTACAAATACTGCTATAGCGGGTGTATTTGCTTATCTTGCAATTAAATTAAAGGGAATAAGTTTAAAATTAGATTCAATACCTGCTCTACAAGCTACTGGTACCCCACCAAGTAAAGATTTTGGTGGTTTAATTTCATCTTTACCATACTCATTTACTGGGAAAATACAAAGAATAAAAGATACAATAGAAGAAATATCAGAAAATAATAAACAATTAAATAAAAAATTAATTTTAGCCTTAATATTTATTTTAGCAGCAATTATAACAATTTTATTGTTATTAAGAGCAATAGATGATATGTCACAAAAATGTGCTGAAGAATTGGGAGTTGATTTAGATGAACAGTTAGCACTTGATCAAGAATTATTAAATTTATCTGTAGAACAAGGTTTAGATGGTAACCCAGCTATTAATGAATTAAATGGTTTTATCTTAAGTGTTGAAACTGATGATCAAAATCCAGTTGGAGAATTAAAACGTAGAAGAGCAGTTGCAAAAGATAATAGAGGTGTTACATTATTACAAGGAGAATTATCATTTAGTTCAAATGATCAAATTTTACTTGATGAATTAATATTTTATATACAACAAAATAATTTAAAAGCTTAATAAATTAATATTTATAATAAATCAATAATTATGAAAATAAGTCAATTGAAAAAAATAGTCAAAGAAGCCGTAAAAGAGGCTATACAAGAAGAAATGAAAGACATACTTCTTGAGGCAGTTAGAGTTCCAAAAACTATAGTTGAAACTAAAAAATCAACAACACCTCAATTCGAACAACAAAACCCATTACCAGATGGAAAGAAAAAAGAATTAAGGGAAAATATGATGAATGTATTAAATGGAATGATGCCAGGAGCTAATGGAACAATTAATGCTACAACAGCTGATGTACCTTTACAAGTTGGTAGTGGAGACACTACTTCCCCAAATGGTAGATTACCAGAAGGAAGTGTTAGTATAGACCAAATTATGGGATTAATGAATAGTAAAGGATAGATAAAATGGCATTTGGAGCAAGAAGAGTATATCCTAATGATGTAAGACCTAGAGTTGCTATTGGTGTTAATTTACCATTTAGCGCACCTGGGGTTTTTGAATCTAACTATCAAACAAGAGATGCTATTAAAAATAATCTTGTTAATTATTTTTTAACAAATCCAGGTGAAAGACCAGGAAATCCAACTTTTGGAGCGGGTTTAAGAAAATTTATCTTTACTAGTATTACTAATGAAAGTTTTGATTTTATAAAAGAAGATTTACAAGAAAAAGTAAATTTATTTTTTAGTAATATTAATCTTGAGGATATAGAAATAACAAAAAATGTAAATGAAAATACAATAAATGTATCAATAACTTATAGTATACCCCAAACTGGTATTAATGATACTTTATTACTAAACTTTAGTTAATGGCAACAGGAAATAGAAATATAGTATATGTAAACAGGGATTTCGAATCTATTAGGAGTCAATTAATTAATTACTCTCAAACATACTTCCCTAACACATATACAGATTTTAGTGAAACATCTCCGGGAATGATGTTTATTGAACAGGCATCATATGTTAGTGATGTGTTATCTTTTTATTTAGATAATCAGATACAAGAAACATATTTACAATATGCTCAACAAACTGAAAATATTTTTCAATTAGCTTATATGTTTGGTTACAAACCTAAAGTAACAGGGTTAGCAACTGTAACAATGACTATATATCAACAAGTTCCTGCAAAAACAGAAGGAGGAGCAGCAGTCCCAGATTATAGTTATGCCTTATTACTTCCTGAAAATACATCTGTTAGTTCAAATAATGGTACAAATTTTATAATACAAGATCAATGTGATTTTTCAGTATCTAATTCTCTAGATCCAACTGAAGTAACTATTGCTTCTGTATCATCCAATGAACCAAATTATTACTTACTTAAAAAGACAAGAACAGCAGTATCAGGCCAAATATCTTCAGAAACTTATACGATGGGGACTTATCAACAATTCCCAACACTTAATCTATCAGCTGAAAATATAGCAGATGTTGTTGAAGTATATGATAGTGAAGGTAATAATTGGTATGAAGTAGATTATTTAGCACAAGATTTAATTTATGATGGTATTAAAAATACTAATACTAATGATCCAAATAATTTTGTCAATAGTAATGATGCACCTTATGTATTACAAACAGTATCAACAAACAGAAGATTTGTAACAAGATTTACAACTCAAACAAATTTACAAATACAATTTGGTGCTGGTCAACCTTTAAATGTTGATGAAGAAGTAATACCTAATCCTGATAATGTAGGTTTAGGTTTACCATTCGAAGAAGATAAATTAACAACAGCATATTCACCAACCAATTTTGTATTTACAAATACTTATGGTATTGCACCCTCTAATACAACAATAACAGTAAGATATTTAACTGGTGGTGGTACAAATTCTAATATTCAAGCTAATGCTTTAACAAGAGTTAGTTCAGGTCAAGTAGTATTTGCAACATCAACACAAGCAAGTGCAGTAGAAGCACAATATGTATTTAATTCATTAGTAGTAAATAACCCTTCGGCTGCTAGTGGGGGACAAGATGGAGATACTGTAGAAGAAATTAGACAAAACGCATTAGGTCAATCTAATACACAATTAAGGAATGTAACAGCAGACGATTATTTAATTAGATCATTAAGTATGCCTGCGAGGTTTGGAGTTATATCAAAAGCATTAACACAAAAACCAAATATAAACAACCCAGATGCTACTTTGTGTATTTATGTCTTAACAAAGAATAGTAATGGAAATTTAACGGCAGCATCTGATACTTTAAAAACAAATTTACAAACATATCTTAATCAATATAGAATGATAGGAGATGTTTTAGATATTAAAGATGCTTATGTTATTAATATAGCAGTTAATTTTCAAATTGTAACATTACCTAATTATAATAATAGTGATGTAATAGCAAAATGTACAACAGAATTACAAAATTATTTTAATATAGAAAAATGGCAAATTAACCAACCAATAATATTAAAAGACTTAACAGTACTTTTGGATAAAGTTGCGGGTGTACAAACAGTACAAAATATAAGTATAACAAATAAAGCTGGCACAAGTTCGGGATATTCACAATATGCTTATGATATTTTAGGAGCTACTCAAGGTGGTATTATTTACCCATCTTTAGATCCTTCAATATTTGAAATAGCTTATCCTGGTGTTGATATACAAGGAAAAGTTGTTTCTTTAGGAGCAGGTAGTTATGCTGTGGGAGGCGGATTATCAGGAGTTGGTAGCTATTAAATAAAAAATTATGGCAGTATATAAATTATTCCCTTTACAAGATGCATCAATATATTCATTCTATCCTTTTATGAATACAGGGATTGATGCAATTATTGAAGCAGGAAATCTTAATGTTAATATCAACCCCGTACCTCAAGTATTTAGGTATTTAGTAGAATTTGACCAAACTGAGATAAATAGTGTTATTGATAATAAAGTTGGAGGTGCTCAATTTTCAAGTAGTTTAAGAACTTATATCGCTAACGCACAAGGTGTTGATTTTAATACAAGTTTAGAAATATACCCAGTATCAGGATCTTGGAACAATGGAACAGGTACTTACTTAGACCAACCCCAAACAACGAATGGAGTTAGCTGGAGAGCACAAACATATTCAGGTTCTGGTGGGGTTAATTGGGAAATAGACCCAAATCAATTCGAAACATATGTAACAGCTTCTTGGTCAGGGAGTGATAATAAAGGAGGTGCATGTTGGTATACAGGATCATCTGATACAAGTGCTCAAATTGAAGCAACACAATCATTTTCTTTACGATCAGTTAAAGATTTAAATGTTAATGTAACAGATATAGTAAAAACATGGTATTCAAGCTCCAAAAGTATTGCAGGAACTTATACTAATATTGTTAATGATGGTTTTATAGTTAAATGGGAAGATGCTTTAGAATTTAGAACACAAAGTGCAGTTCAACCTATTGTACAATATTATTCTGTAGATACTAATACTATTTATCCTCCACAATTAGAAATAAAATGGGATGATCAATCATTTGAGACAGGAAGTTTACCTGCAATATCAACAGCAGATTTTTATGCAGCGTTAGATAGCAACCCAGGTGTTTTTTATAGTGAAAGTATAAATAGATTTAGAGTCAATGTTAGACCAGATTTCCCAGTTAGGACATTTCAAACATCTTCAGTCGATACAGTTAATCATTATTTAAATAGTGATTCTTTATACGCAGTAAAAGATTTAGATACTAACGAATATGTAATTAATTTTGATCCTCAATTTACAAAAATTAGTTGTGATTCAACCAGTAATTACTTTGATATTTACATGAATGGGTTACAACCCGAAAGATATTATACCATTTTAATACAAACAACTATTAGTGGTAGTACAATAGTTAAAGATGATAATTATAACTTTAAAGTAGTTAACGGATAATGGCAGAAGAAATATTAAGAAGTGAAAAAAATGTTTATGGTAAAGCCGATTATGAAAAGACAATAGATACAAGCTTTTCAGAATTAGGAACAACAACAGTATCTGAAGATATTACAGCTACTCCTAACACAAATGAATTTTTCATTCAATATAACACTTTATTTTATGATATACCTGCTTTAGGTAATACTAATTCTCATGAGTATCTTGCAAAGACAAGTGGAGAATATATAAATTTTCAACAAAACCAAGAAGAAATAGATGCTTTACAAGCAGAAATTGCTCAATTAAGAACAGATTTATTAAATGCTCAAATGGATGTAGTAAAAATGGAATTATCTAGCTCAAATAGTCCTGAAGCAAATGATTCTTTAAATAGAATTCAACGAGAACTAGAAGCAGTTAGTCAAAATACTACACAAACAGCAGAAAATTTATCTCAACAACAAAATACATCATTTAATCCTGGGGTAGGTGCTTCCGGAGGGTCAACTGCTGGAGGAGGTAGTAGTGTATCTAGTGGTGGAGGTGGTGGATATTAAAAAATAAAATATATGGAAGAAGAATTAGATATTATTGTTAATCCCATTGATCCTGTTAGTTTTGAATTACAAAACTATAGTCCTGCTGACGAAAAATTAATAGCATCATCTAACCTAGATACGTCATTCTCAGATGATACGGATTATATAGAATTTTACATATATGATCAAAATGGTAATTTTATATATCCAAGAGATACTATCCAATTACGTGATTATACAGTTAGAGATGGTGATGTACTATTAAATCCTTCTGATAATCTATCAAATTTAGGATTTGATATTGGAACATTTAATATAGTTTATAATTTTTATAGAAAAAGATTATCATCCGATAGTTTTAACCAATATTTTATATCAGAAATTTCATCTGATAGAAAAGAAATTCGTTTAGATAGTAATATAATTGAAAATGGAGAAATAATTGCATCTACTGAAGATTTCATACAATATAGAGATGATGCTCCTTATTTTGTAGATTTTTATTTAAATTTTGGTGAAAATAATACAATTATAGCTAATAATATAAGATTAGAACAGGATGAAACTGATGATCCTACTATTTTAATTAAATTATATGAACCACTTCCAGGTGATATTGATGTAAAAGCAGAATTATGGGTTGGAGAAGTTATATCAACCCCACAAGCTTACCAAGTAACCTTCCCAGTTGATGAACAAGTTGAAGATGATTTTACTTATTTACAAGGACCTAATTATAGTTTAGAGGTAAGACAAGAAACTGCAACATCTGGTCAAGCCTTTTCATTTGATGCTTTATTAAGTAGTAACGTAACAAGTTCAATAAATCAAATTAAAAGTTTATTAAATGAAAAAGATATAAATATTAACATTAATTATGAAAATTATGGAAATTTTGTTAATATGTCTTCTGCAAAATCTCGATTAGAAAACTTTTCATATAAAGTTGGTTTAATACAATCTTGTAGTAATCAAATTTCAAGTTTTCTTGAAACAGTTGACCAAACTAGTAATACAGTTGATACCAAATTTTATAGTTCAAGTCAAGCTGTTCTAACAAGTCAAATAAATGAAATAATTGAAAATTTTGATGGATATGAATATTTTTTATACTTTAATAGTGGTTCTCTATATTCTTGGCCTAAAGAAACAACAACCCCACCTTATGTTTTAGCAAACTCGGGTAGTGCTAAAGCAAAAACATGGTTAGGTAGTACTGATCCATCTAGTGCATATTTTGGAGGACAATTAACATCAGCATCAAATTATGACGATAATAACCCAGATTATTTATTATATGCAATACCTGAATATTTAAGAGAGGACGTTCAAAACGCGGGTTATGAATTATTTGTTGACATGGTTGGCCAATATTATGATAATGTTTGGCTTTATACAAAAGATATAGCAAATAAATTTAATGCTGACAATAGATTAGATTATGGTATTTCTAAAGATTTGGTAGCAGACGCAATTAAAGATTTTGGTTTAAAACTTTATGCAAACAATTTCAACACAGACGATTTATTTACAGCTTTCTTAGGATTAACACCTTCAGGAAGCACATTCCCAGTTACAAATATTACTGGAAGTATATCAGGTTCTTTAGGAGTTACTGGGTATGAGTACATAACTGCTGAAGTATCAGCTTCAAATGACATAGTATCATTAAACGACACTCAGAAGCAAGTATATAAACGTATCTACCATAATATACCATATTTACTTAAAACAAAAGGTACAATAGCTACTATAAGAGCATTAATAACTTCCTATGGTATTCCTGATACAATATTAAGGGTTAGTGAATTTGGTAGTAAAGATAGAAATGAATCACAAGATTATGATTTAAAACAAGATGTATTTAATTATATGATGGATACAAGACCAGATGCAAATTCTTGTTTAACTTCATCTTTTAATCTTAGTACGAATTTTGGTGGTGGAACAGTAGGAGGGAATGGTAATATTCACTCTCTTCAATTAAGATTTAAACCTGCTTCTATACCAACCGCATCAGCTAATGTTGCATCTTCGGATATAAGATATTCTCAATCCCTTTGGGTAAGTAAGAAAGGAAGTGATATTACAGGTTCTTTACTAGTACTAGAATATACTGGTTCAGGATTCACAAGTGGTTCTTATTCGGGGTCAGTTCCCAATGCTTATGATAATTATGGAACATTAAAGTGGATTCCTGCCGCCCAACTAAATCCTGCATTATCCGCTAGTATATATCTTCCATTTTTTAATGGAGATTGGTGGTCTGCACAAATAAATTTTACAGATGAAACTAGTACAGGTGCTTTAGTAACAAGTTCTTTATTTGCAGCAAATCAAATAAATGGTAAAGTAGGTTGGACAGGATCAGATACTGTACTTGGTCATGATACGCAAGATTGGAATAGATCAATCAATGCATTTTTAAATACTTCCTCGAATTTAATTCACTCAGGAAAGACTTATCAACCATTTTCTGGTTCTTATCAAGAATATAGATTTTGGAACCAACAAATATCGGAAAGTAATTTCCATGACTATACTGTGAATCCATTCTCAAATGAAGGAAATGGAGTTAATAGCACACCTAATCAATTAGCTTTTAGAGCAGATTTAGGTACTCAAATAGATACAGGTAGTAATACTTCAATTCACCCAAGAATAACTGGTTCAGCTGTTCAGATAACAGCATCTTTTAAAGATGGAAATAGTGATTTTAAAATAGAGAACCCAACATTTAAAGTAAATGTAGAAGATATATTTCAAGATCAAGTACCAGCGGGTATAAAAAATAGAATAACAAATAAAATACAAATTGAAAAACATCTCATAGCTGAAGAACCATATGGTTTCCAAACACCAACATCTTCAATGGCTACAACTGCCAGCTCCGATAATACTACTTTATCAGGGTTAAGATCTATAGAGACTATATCATTCCAAAGTCAAAGTTACACTCCTAGTGTTAATTATCTGGAAGTTGGTTTTTCACCTTCTAATCAAATTAATGACGATATTAATGCACAAATAGGTTATTTTAATTTAGGTGATTACATAGGTGATCCTAGAGAAGTATCTTCTTCTTCATATACTTACCCTACTTTAGATATCTTAAGAGATGCTTATTTTGAAAAATATATAAAGGGTTATGATGTAACAGACTTTATTAGATTAATAAAATTCTTTGATAATTCATTATTTAAAATGATCAAAGATTATATACCAGCTAGAACAAGTTTAGCTTCAGGTGTTGTTATTAAACAACATTTACTAGAAAGAAATAGACAAAGACCAGCTCAAGTAACATCATCATTTCAACAATATTCGGGTTCAGTTAAACCCTTTCCAAAAGATTATAACACAGGTTCATCAGATCAACCTCAATATGCAACATCAGGTTCTGCAATTTATAAATTTACGGGTGGTCCAGGAGGTTCATTTAATAGATACAATGGTTTACAATCTTATTACTATACATTTAGTAATCTTAGTGGTTCAATTAATGTTTTAAATTTTAATGATTTAGCTACAAATAATATGGTTGGTGTTGATTCTGATGATAATGATGCATTCCCAGCTAATTTAGTAACTAATTGTTGTGGAACTTTCCCAATCGAAGTAGGTTCATTTACTGGAGCCGAAGGTTATCCTCTTACTTCAAATTTTAGTATTCTTATCCAACAATCTTCAACTCCTGGATATCAATCTGGTAGTGTTGGTCAATTTCCTAATTATCAAGTCGGAGATTTTATTAGTATTGCTGCAACAGATATTGGTGGTGATAGTGGTTTCTTTACCTCTTTTATTACCCAAAGAATGCTTATAACTACAATGAGTTCAACTCCTACTAATCAATTCTTTTTAACACAAAGTTGGAGTGAATCAGTAGACAACTCAGTATTAAATTCAACTTATTTTAATCAAAGTAGTTCACAATGGATCAGTGGTTCATTTAAAGGAGGTAAACACTACCCATATAGTAATTATTTACATTCAGACCAGTCAGAATTTTATAATGGTATATTTAGTGGATCAAATTTAATTGTAACAACACAATCACTTAATTCAATGTGCGATGCTTATTTAAATATAAGTGATACACCTGTACAATATTATCCAATATTCTTTTCATTTACAGATACTTTACAATCAACAATAACAAGAGATACATTTTTTGATGTTACTAATGTTCCACCCGCTGGATATGCTTGGATAGCTTCTGAACAAACAGATGATCCTATATCAGGTATACAACAAGTTGTTGCAATTAAATTTAGTGATTTTGACGTAAATGGAAATGAAGTAGTAAATTACTTAGATGATTTTGCAGATTTAAGAATATTATTTTCAGATTCAAATCTACCTTATTCATCCTCAGCCGCAAAATATATAATAACTGGTAGAACTATTTATGCTGATCATGCAATTTGTAATGTTTCATTAGATGAAGGAAATAATATATATGAAACAGTAGCAGGTGTAACTTATTATCCTATTACAAGTTCACAAGATGGTGGTTCAATGAATTGGAGTTTTCAAGGGGCAACAAAAGCTAAAACAGGCGCAGGTATTTCTCAGTCATCGGATTTACTTCAACTAAATACGTTTACAAATTATACAACAACTGGACAACAACAAGTAGTTTTTGTATTTGATGGAGATGATGATGGAACTGCAGGTGCATTTGTTGATCCATTAGGTTTTAGTAATACAGGAAGTAAAGGTATTAAAACAGACGTTATTTTATCTAGTGGGTCAGAATATTTTAATAATGCTGCTTTTGTTCCTTCTTATACACCTAATATACCTTTGTTCTTCTCAGCAAGTTTAATTTATAGTTCTTCATATTGTCCTTCATGTTCAACAAATATAACAGCCTTAGGAATTTACCATTCAGGTTCAAGTTATGAAGGTGGTGGTTTAACAGATCAAAATTTTGAAATAGGTACAGGTGGTGTTAATGCAGCATCAGGGTTTTATATAAATGATAATTCTGGAGCTGGATTTAGTTCAGCCGCAGCCGCAGCAGCAGCTTCAACACCATCAGAAGCTAGTCATGATACAATAATTTACTTTGATAATGGAGGTAATAGTGCGGCACAAATAACAAATGGAGACTCAATTTATTCAAACACAAGTTTATCAACCGAAGCTTCTTTAACAACAACTAAATATTATAAAGCATCTAATGGAGATGCAACTGAGTGGATAACTTTTCAAGCTATTATAAATTTACTCACAGGTACTACTGTTACCAATGTAGCTTGGGCGTCTCCTAATGGTTCAGGTACAAAAGTTGCAGCAGCAGGATTTACACAAACCTTAGCAGGTGGAGCTACAAAATTCCAACCATCACCAAGAACTATTGATTTAGTAAGTACAGAAGTTTTCTATACCCCTTATGATACACAAATACCAGGAGGAGCAGGTGTAGCTTCAGGTTCATTAGGTGGTCATCCAAAATTAAGAGCAGGAGGTACAGCTTCACTTGATTTTAGATTCCCAACTTTAACTTTAGATGGTACTCCTCCAACATTACTTCCACCTGTTGTAGAAATGAGACCTTTATCTGGTAGTACTACTAATTCTAATAATACTGGTTATAGTGCTAGTTTCTCATCTTTTGGGGGTGCTTTTGGATATACTGGTTCTTCATTAACTTCTAACTCCGATAATGGTGGTTATTTAATTAATTGGGGCCAAGCAGCTACAACTGTTGCAATTGACACAGCTCAAACAGTAACAGATATAATCCAATTTCATGTAGTTTCATCTTATGAAGTAAGATCAGAAAATTCTAATGAAAACTTTACAGCATCTATTTGGAGACAAACACTTGATGCGGGAGATGGTTCAGTAAAAGCTTTAGGTCAATTACCTGGAACAGAAATAAATGCCTCAAGTGGTATAGCATCATTATCAAGCTTTAGTTTAGTATCATTTACAAGCTCAGTTTCACCTGATACTGATACACGAGATTTCTTATTCTTAAGAATTGAAGCCCCTAATAACTTTAAATATTATATAAATCAATTCCAGCATAGTGTTACTATGGATTATTATGGATCAGATTCAATTAATTATCAAAATTATAATTTCTTCACACCTTTCTCTACAGCAGCGGGGTATCAAGGAAGTTCTACTGTTCTTCAACAATATACTTCTTCAACAGTTTCTTCTGGAGATAGATACAATCAAGCACAAGTAGATATATATTTAAAAGTAACAGGATCCTATGGAGAAAGAATTATTACATCTTCTATATATGATTCAACTACAAGACCTAACGAAGGTTTTTCTGGATCAATTTATCCTGGTGTAGAAATGTCATTTGCTGGCTCACCTCTATTAGGAATAAATAATACAGCAATAACCACATCTAATACACAATCAACTATTAACCACCCAGATGATATGTACTTTATTGAATATTCAATGAGTAATTTTGTTGGGGGTGTTATTAATGGTGTTGCCCAAACTTCTCAAGAAATAGAATTTGTAACAAGTAATAATGATGCTTCATTAGTAATTACACAAAGTGCTAACATAAATTCTGGTACAGAATATAATGTTACAGGATCTGTTAGAATACTTAAATCTAATAGATCTGACATTGTAGATAATGGTGATTTTGATGCAGGTATTTACACTACCCCAGGAGAAGTAATTGTTAATATGCCTTTTGTGATACCAACTAGTTCTGCGGCAACTAGAGTAACGGTATCTGGTTCATATGCTGGTGGTTTCCTACCAAATGATTGCTTTAGATTTGCAGTTGGTAGAGCAGCAGCTAATGTTGGATCAGGTTTTGTAGTAAAAAATATAACTTGTAGTTTTAGTCCAAGTCAATCAATTTGGGCACCGTTAGCAACACCATCTGCATTAAATAATTATGATGTTCCAGCTGTAACAGACTTTATAGTACCAACTTTTTATGGAGCAGGAGTATTACCATTTAATTTAGCAGATGATTGCCAACCATTGATTAATAATTATAACTTACAAAGACAAAATTCATACTTAATGGATGTTGATTATAACAACGAATCAGGACCTATTATACCAGTAAATCAAGCACAAATTCTTGCTAATACTGCTATTAAAGCTGCAATCCCTGATTCTAATTATACTATGAAATCTTGTATTATACCAAGATATTTAGGTTCAAAATCAACAAGTAAATATTTAAATCAATGGAGTGTAGGAGATATTGGTACATTTGGAAAAAATCCTACAATAGAATTAAGAGATGCTTTCTTTGGATATTTTAATGATTTAGATGATCCATATCCAAATATAAATGGAGTAACAAGAGTTAATTTAAATTATTTAATTGATGAACAAGGTAATGCATTACCACCGTCTTTAGATAGATTAAGTATTGATACGTTTGAATCAGTATTCCCATCAACAACTACAGCAAAATTAGCAGTAAAAAGTGGTAAACAAGCTTATCAACCATTAGGAAACCCAGCAGTAATTTCAAGATTAATGAAATTTGTTACACCAATTATGTATTCTCAAAATTCATCAAATAATTACACTAATTTAATACCATTATCAGGTTCAGGTTATATTTCAAGATATGATAATTCTGATGAACAAAGTCAAGTATTTGGACAATTTATGGCAGCTGGTGAAGCAAGTATTGATTCAACAGGAGTATTACAAGAAGTTGATTATTGGTTAAATCCAACTACTGTTTCATATGGTAGTGGTTCTACTGTTTCAACTTATTCTGGAAGTAATGGTACACCTACTGGAAGTGTATTTTACGCAACTACTCCTTGGGGGACATTAGGTAGTGATTTAGCTAACCAACAAATAATCAATTTAGAAACATCAGTTGTTACCTCTTATGTTAGTGAAACAAGAGGAACAAGAGATGAATTAAGATTTAATTTATACTGTTATACAGGTAGTGGAGATGATACTCAAATAGGATTTAACTTAATAAGTATTGATGCAAAAGTTTATACTGATACTGGTACTGTTACTTTAATTAAAAATGTAGATGAGTATGGTTGGTTTGATTGGGAAGATGCATCACGTGGAAATGCTAATATTGTTCCAAATGCAAACCCAACTTCTGTTTCACAATGGTTATATAGTAGAGTACGAAATAATAAATCTGATACCATAGACGGAATCCAATGGTCAATAGATTGGGAAATGAGAAGAACATTATTTGATTTAGGTATAACAAGAACAGCAGAATTAAGAAGTTCTCAAAATATAATAGGAATAGAATGGATTATTAAAGCTAACACTGGTAATTATACAATTAAAGTTGGAGATAAAATTAGGTGGAGATTAGCAGGTAGATTTAAAAATGCATCAAGTGGTTTTCAACAAGGATATTTCTTCCCATCCACTTATGATGGAGCTCAAACATCTGTAAAAATACAAGGCCAAGGTGCATATGATTGGATGTTAGAAAATGCTAATAAAGCAGAAGCACCGTATTGGGTATATACTGGATCAGCTGGAGGATATTCTAGTGTTATTTCACAAAGTGTTTTAGTAATGTCTTCTTCTAACATGAATGAAGCTTATGGAAATGGATTCCAACAAGGTATAGTAGAATATTTCCCAGGACCATCTGAATATTTTCCAGGTGGTGTAGAACCTGAAGGAACTAATTTTGAACAAATTTACTTGCCTCTTGAATTACAAGAAGGAGATGAAATTAGATTTGGAAATAATGAAAGTTTTACTTATAAGATATTAGAAGTTTTTGCTCCACAAGAAAATATTGAAAAAAGTTCAACATACACAAGTGGTAAAGCAAGACTAAAAATTAGAGTAGATGGTCAAATACCAACTAGTGTAAATAAAGATTTCTTCTTAGTAAGAAGACCAGTTGTTAACCCTAATTCACTATATTTAGAGACTCCGTTCCCTTATGGTGCATTAGCAAGTGCTAGCATTTCTAAAAGAATTGTAAGTGGATCAGATCAATTTGCACTGACAGGATCAGCTTCAGATTTTACAGGTTCTGGAGATACTTATACTGGTTCATTTAGTAGTATTGAGTTAGCAACAACCCCAGGTATTTTATACCCGGACTATCCAACAGAATACTTAATTAATAGTGCTTCTACGATAGTAAATAATTTAATTTCTAAAGGAATAATAGAATCTTAAAAAGATGATATATTTATAACATATAACAATATTTATATAAAAACAATACAATGGGATACTTAAATAATGCTGTAATAACAGTTGATGCTATTTTAACTACTAAAGGAAGAGAGTTATTAGCACGAAATGATGGTTCTTTTGTTATCACACAATTTGCATTATCAGATGATGAAATAGATTATACACTGTATAATCCCAATCACCCATCAGGTTCTGCTTATTATGGTGAAGCGATAGATAACATGCCACTTTTAGAAGCCTTTCCAAGTGAGCTTCAAATAATGAAATATAAACTAACAACATTACCTAGAGGTACAGCTAAATTACCTGTACTTGATTTAGGTTATGCTGCTATAACAATGAAACAAGGTGCTCAGTTAGCAATTACACCTCAAACCTTAAATTACTTAGGTAATGAACAAACTTTTGAAACAAGTGGATATAGTGCAACTATAGGTGATGTAAGATTAACAAGTACATTTGCGGGGTCTGGTATTCAATCCGATGCTGCAATTACTGCTAACCAAAATGCCACAGAAACTATTGGTACTAGTGTTTCTAAAACTGTTATCGGTACACAAATAAATTTAACAGCAACAACTGTTAATACATTATTTGGTTCAAATTCTCAATTAAGAACAACTTTAACTGTAGTTGGTTTAGATAGTGGTGCAAGATTAACAATTCCAGTAACAATAACTAAACAATCACTAACAACATAATAAGATATGGCTTTTAAAAGACTAGACCCAGAAGATTTTGTAGTAAGTGCTGACTCAGTAACTTCTACAGTATGGAGTAATAATACACCTTCACTTAATGTTTATAATCAAGGTAATGCGAATTTTACTTCTTCAGTACAAAGAGAAGGTTCATCTGGCCCTTATTATTTAAGTGTTTACCAAACAGCTTCTACAGATGATACAGCAGCTGTTCAATTCCAAATTGCTTATGCAAATAAAAATGGTGGTGGAGGAGTTAACTTTGACTCCGCAGTAGCTAATGTTTCTGCTACAACAACAATTTACGGACAATATAGAACTTTAGTTTTAGAAGATGAAAATTCATCTTTTGTATGGGGTACTTCATTTACTGGAAGCGCCGATAATGATTTTTATGTTATTAGTATCGAAAGAGCAAGATATAAAGAATCATTATTACCTGGTTCATTAAATTTAGTTTTATCAAGTAGTAATACAGTTGCTACATATAATAAAATAGAATTAACGGATAATTCAAATATGGTAACTCTACCAACTTATTATGGTACAATGAGAGCTTACCAATTAATTTCAGGTTCAGATGGTACTTCATATGATGGAGGAACAGGTTACACTGCAGCCTCTGGTTCTTATGGTTTAGTTCTACCAGATATCTCAACAATATTATTAAATGCGGCTGCATTAAATGATAATACAGCAACTGGTGGAGGTATAAATTTAGTAACAAATTCAGGATCAGATACATTTGGTAATAACCCAACAAAACTATTTAATCATATATCAGGTTCAGTTGGAGATGCAAGTGGTAATATTTTTATGTTAAATTCACAAGAAACTATATCATCAGACTATGTGTTTGTTAGATCAAGAAATAGTGAATTTAACTATACAGAAAATCCATCATTTATATCAGGTTCATCTGGTGAAGTAATTTATACTTATTTTATTAATAACCCACAAACTTATCCAACAACAGTAGGTTTATATAATGATAGTAATGATTTATTAGCTGTAGCAAAATTATCAAAACCAATACAAAAAGATTTTACAAAAGAAGCTCTAATTAGAGTGAAACTAGATTTCTAAAATGAATGAGCGCTTACAAACAATTCAATGCACAGGACTTAATAGTATCTCCGTTTGAGGTAAATAAAAACTTTGATTTTTATGGGCTAACGCTTAGTAGCATGCCTCAAAACGTAAATTTAACAGGTTCTAATGTTGGTATTGATAGATTTTTTGGTTATAAAGGAGATTATCTTATCTCTTCAAGTATAACAACAGGTAATATAAATTCAATATCAGTACCTTTAGTTTACGATTCTGTACAACAACTATATTATTCAAATTATATATCAGGTAGTAGTGGCTTTACTGGTGAGGCTTATACAAGTAGTATTATACTAGGAGCAGATGAAGCCGGTAATCGTATAATTGGTGGTGTTCAACAAACGAATTATGATAATTATGACCAAACAACTCTTTGGCCTAATAGACAATTCCCAACAGGAAGCTCTACAGTAAACCCACAAGTTGTAGTAATATCAATTCCTTCAAAACTTTTTGGAGATTATATCCAACCAGAATCCTTTATATTTAGATCAGGATCTAATATTTACAAAGATGACGGAGAAGGAAGACTAATGTTTAAAGATGCTAGTTCAACTTACAGTTATACAGATAGCTATGGTAATGGAGTAGGCAATATTATATACGATCATGGTATTGCTATTTTAGCAGGAGTTGGCGAAAGTTGGGCAACTTCAGTTATTGATATTACTTGTTCATTTTCAAGTTCCTATAAAATTTTCGAAACACAATATAAAGCTACAGTTTTTGAAGATGAATTTAATTATTCATTAAACCCAAGCATTGTAACAGGAAGTGCCATCCCTACAGTATTTTCGGGAAGTGATGTAGATTATCAAAATACTGCTTCAATAGGTCAACCTTTAGATTTTGCGACAGGTTCTTATTTTACTCCTTATATTACAACAGTTGGTTTATATAATGAAAACTATCAATTATTAGCTGTAGGTAAATTATCTGAACCTTTACAATCATCTTTAGTGACTGATACAACAATATTAGTAAATATAGATAGATAAAATTGCTTGTCTGTTTAAAATTTTTTAGTTATATTTATCATTAAACAATTACTCTATGAGTTGGACCTATAAAACAAATAAAATAGGCGACGTTACTCAATTTCCTGAAAACACTTTTGGCTTTGTATATTTAATTACACATAAACCAACCAATAAGTCTTACATTGGTAAAAAAGTATTATATTATACTAGAAAACAAAAAATAGGCAAAAGAGAACTTCAAAGATTAGAAAAAGCAGTAGGTCGTCGTCCCTCATATAAATTAGTAGTTAAAGAATCAGATTGGTTAAATTATTATGGTTCTCAAAAAGAAATTAAAAATCTATTATTAGAAGGAAAAAAAGATGAGTTTGAACGTACTATTTTAAAATTATCTCCTAATAAAAAGTTATTGACATATTATGAAGTAAAATTCCAAATGATCTACCAAGTATTAGAAAAACCAGATGAGTTTTTTAATGATAATATTTTAGGTAAATTTTTTTCAAAAGATTTTATTGATATAAAATTTGAAGATTTTTTGGATTTCGAAGAATAATATTGTATATTGTAATTTATGGTTAATCATTTATTGGTCTCCTTAGTAAATTCCGTATTAGGTTCAGGCAAAGCTACTGCTCGAAATAATTATGCTTACCATTGTCCTTTTTGTCACCACCATAAACCGAAATTAGAAGTTAATTTAACAGAAAACCGTGAAGGTAAAAATCCTTGGCATTGTTGGGCATGTGATGTAAGAGGCACAACTATATATTCTCTATTTAAACAACTTAAATCATCTCCAGAAAAATTTACGGAATTAAAATCTTTAGTAAAGACTTCTAAATCTATTAAAGATACTAAAGTAGTATCAAGTATATCATTACCCTCCGAGTTTATTCGTCTAGATACCGTTGATTCAAGCGATATAATGGCAAGACACGCTACTGCGTACCTAAAAAGGAGAAACGTTGGTAAATACGATATACTTAAGTATGACATAGGTTATTGTAAAGAAGGATTATATAAAAATATGATCATAATACCAACTTATAATAAAGATGGACAATTAAATTATTTTACTGCTCGTAGTTTTGAAAAAGAACCATATGTAAAATATAGAAATCCATCAGTAAGTAGAGATATTATTCCTAATGAACATCTAATTAACTGGAATGTACCTGTAGTTTTATGTGAAGGTTTATTTGATGCCATAGCTATAAAAAGAAACGCAATTCCTTTATTAGGGAAAAATATACAAAGTAGTTTAATGAAAAAATTAGTTACTTCTGTAGTAAATAAAATTTATATTGCATTAGATAGGGATGCAATTAAACAAGCTTTAAAATTCTGCGAAAAGTTAATGGCAGAAGGTAAAGAAGTCTATCTTGTAGATTTACAGGATAAGGATCCGAGTGAAATGGGTTTTAAAAATTTCACAAAACTGATACAAAAAACAGTACCATTGACCTATTATGACTTAATGGAACAAAAACTATCTATATGATTAAAAAAACATATAATAGGATAATTGAATTATCTGATGACCACAAACAAATTACTTTACCTGATTCTAGATATTATAGAAGAAATGGTGAATATTACCCTTCAGTAACTTATGTCTTAAACTCTTACCCTAAAGGTAAACATTTTCAAGACTGGCTTAAAAAAGTTGGCTATAGTGCTGATTGGATTGTCAAAAAAGCATCTGAAGAAGGAACCGCTACTCATTTACTTATTGAAAAATATTTTAAAGGAAAAGAAATTAATTATCTTAATGAACATGGTTACCCTAAGATGGATCCTTTAGTATGGCAAATGTTTTTACGTTTTGTTGACTTTTGGGAAACATATAAACCAACTTTAATTGAAACCGAAGTACATTTATTCTCTGATGAATTAAAAGTTGCAGGTACTTGTGATTTAGTATGTGAAATTGATGGGAAATTATGGGTCATTGATTTTAAAACTTCTAATCATTTACAAACAACTTATGATTTACAAGGTGCTGTTTATACTCAAATGTATAAAGAATGTTTTGGTAAAGAAGCAGATAATGTAGGAGTATTATGGTTAAAGTCAAAATCTAGAGGAGTAGACAAATCAGGTAAAAAAATTAAAGGTAAAAAATGGGAAATGCATGAATCACCAAGAACACAAGAAGAAAACCTTGAAATATTTAAATCTGTAAAACGTTTATTTGATCTTGAAAATCCTAAACATAAACCAGCGACAACTTCCTTTAAAACTACCGTGAAGAGAACCGTGTAAAAATTTGGTTACCTGAGATATTTTTCGTATATTTACACCGCAAAATTAAGGTTATGAAAAAGATAATATATTTGCATGGTTTAGAAAGCGACCCAGGAGGACCAAAAGTGTCTTTCTTAGCAGGAAGAGGTACAGTTTATGCACCTGCTATGGATTATAGAACATTAAATTTAAATGAATTTATTCTTACTTTAGGTACACCTGATTTAATTATTGGCTCTAGTATGGGTGGTTATGCTGCTGATATTATTGGTTCACATTTAGGGGTTGATGTTTTATTATTTAACCCCGCTTTACATAATAGACCTATAGATCTAGATTTAGAACTTGGTAATAACAAATATAAAAGAACTATTATTTTAGGTGTTGAAGATATAGTAATTAATGCTGAATTAACTAAAGAATTAGAAAAAAACCATGCTGTTATTGAAGAAATAGAAGGTATGGGCCACAGAACACCACTTGATGTGTTTATTAATATGTATAATAAACATGTTTAATTATGATCAAATTAATAGATCTACTTAATGAAATAGAAATACCTAAAAATAATTGGAAACCTATTTCTAAAGATGAATTAAAAGATATTGAAAAAGAAATTTTAGATTTAATTCAAAATGCTTACGGCCCTATAGGTGGTCATCCTAATTACAAATCAGTAAGTGATTTAGCTGGCTCTGATTATGAAGTAATAGATTTAGATGATGATCCTAATTTAGATGCAGTTACAGTAACCAAACAAAGATCAGGTGGTACTAAACATGTAGGTTTAGGTCATGATGGCACCAGTGCAGGTAAAAGAGGAGCTATAGGTTATACTATAGACCAACTAAGTAAACCTAGTAATTATATAGAGGCATCTGGAGCTGTAGAAAATATTTTACGTAAAGCAGGTGTAGTACAAGTCACAGACGAAGAAACAATTCGTAAAGCACTTAAAGGTAAAGAAATAAAAATGTATGACGATGGTTCATATGATAGAATTTTAGGAGGAAAAAAATATAGAAAAACAATGTTTGGAAAACCAACAGTATGATAAGTTTAGTACAATTATTAAAAGAAGCACAGGGCGAACCTAAAGCTATTATATTAGCAGGAGCACCGGGCGCTGGTAAAGGATATGTTCTTCGTGGACTAGATCTAGGAGGATTAAAAATATTAAATGTAGATAATATTTATATTGATTTACTTAAAAAAGCCAATGTATCTTTAGATTTAAAAAATGCAACTCCAGAAGAAAGAAGTGAAGCAGCTAAAGCAATGGCTGCAGCTAATAAAGAATTTAAAGGTGATCTACAGGATACAATTGAAGGTAAGCAATCATTTATATTAGATGGCACAGCAGCATCGTATCGTTCTACTCTTAAATTAAAAGATGAATTAGAAGAAGCAGGATATGAAGTATTTATGCTTTATGTTTATACAGATTTAGAACGTTCATTAAAACAAAACCAAGACAGATTTGAAAAATCAGGTGGTGAAGATAGAAGTTTAGCACCAGCAATTGTTATGCGTACATGGAATGATGTAACTCAAAATTATGACACTTATAAGGGTGCATTTGGAGATAATTTCGTATCAGTTTCAAATCTTTTAAAGGATGAAAAATTAGATAATTTAGAAGACATAGTTGACAAATATTTAAAACCTTTTAAACCTCAAGGTACAAAACCAAAAGATGCTAAAGCACAAGCAAGATCTGATAAAAGAAAAGCAGAAGTTAATGCTAAAATCAAAGCATTACTAGCAGATGATGGTGTAAAAAATGTTATTGACAACTCAGTATCAGCAGAAGAAGCCCAAGCAAAACTAAAACAATTTTTAAGTTCATGAGTTTAGTTCAAGAATTAATAAAAGGGTTATTACCTGAAGACGAAAAGAAAAAGGTAGTAGCAGTATATGGAGGTGGTTTTAAACCACCAACCAAAGGCCACTTTGCTGTTGTTAAACAAGCCATTAAGGAAAACCCTAATGTAGATGAATTTGTTATTAATATAGGAGGTAAAGAAAGAGATGGTGTAACACCAGAAGAAGCTATTCAAATTTGGGATATCTATAAACAATACCTTCCAATATCAGCTAATATTAATATTCAATATAGTAGTACTCCTCCTATTAAAGCAACTTATGATTATGCTAAAAACCACCCAGATGAAGAAGTTTTATTTATTATAGGTGCTAGGGAAGGAAATGATGATGATTTTAAAGATATATCAGATAGAACTAAATCATTAGATAAATATCCTAATTTAAATTTACGTACTATAGTAACCCAAGGAGGTGTATCTGGTACAGCGGCCAGAAATGCATCTAAAATATCATTAGATAAATTTAAACCATTTGTTCCATCTGAATTATCAGATGAAGAAGTAGAACAAGTATATAACATAGTAGCAAATAAAGTTACTGAAGGTAAACAAAAGTTAAATGAACAAATTGACTCAGGTAAATATAATTTTACTCCTTATATTGGTTCTTTAACTAAATATATGATAGATAATGGTTTAAAACTAGATCCCTATCCTAAAATACAAATGGTTCATGATGATATAGATAATGGTATGGATTTATTTGGTAAAACAGCTTATTTTTTACCTAGTGAAAATATTGTTGTTTTATTTACTTATGGAAGACATCCCAAAGATATTTTAAGATCTTATGCTCATGAATTAGTTCACGTACATCAAAATAATGAAGGTAGATTAGAAAATTATGGTACAACTAATGTTAATCAAGATGATCATTTAGAACAAATAGAAAGAGAAGCATACGAAACTGGAAATATTATGTTTAGAAGTTGGACTGATTCATTAAATAAAAATGAATTAAAAGAATTATTAACTGAAGGTAAGTATGATAGTTTAGTAACTAAATTAGCTAGGTTTACTTTAAATGCTTGGAAAGGTGATTTAAAAGATGGACAAGAAACAGGATTTTTTGAATTAGAAATAGGCCCTGGTTTAGAATTTGACTACCCACATTTAAAATTTTTATACCAAGCTAAAGCTAAATTTGGTGACGTTTTTAAACCCACAGGCTCAGCTACACCAAACCCATCTAGAGGACTACCAAAAGTACAATTACGATATTATTTATCTACTGAAGATTTACCTAGAATGTGGGAACAAATTGCATTTGATTTAAGAAATACAATTAGACATGAAATAGAACATCTAATGCAATCGGGGCCTAATGTTAAAAAAGGTAAAGAAATGAAGGGTGATTATTTAAAAAGAAAAGAATTAATGACTGGTGAAAAACCATGGTGGGCAATTTGGAGAGATAAATATAAAGATGCTGAGTATTATAAATTAGAAAAAGAAGTAGATGCTAACTTACAAGGTTTATATTTAAAAGCAAAAAAAGTAAGAAAACCATTAGAATTTGTTATTGATAATTATTTAAACTATGATTTAAATTTACCATCAGAAGACATAAAAGGTATAAAAGCATTATGGAGAGAAAGAGCACCTAAAATAAATGTTCCTATATTTGAATCTAAACCAATTTTTAATTGGGAAAAAAGAGTAACCATACCTGGTCCTGTACCACCTGCATTTTTAGAAGATGATGTATTAACATATGAAGGTTATAAAAAGAGAAAGATTGATGGTAAATTAAAACCTCAAAGAGATTACCCAGTTGAAGTTATTGAAGTTAAATGGAATGAAGATAAAAAGGAATACGATTACAAAGTAATGCTTTTAAGAGATTTAGGATATGGAGAAAAAAGAGGAATGAAAGTTCCTGGAAAATCAGAAAAAGAAATAAGAGATAAATTAGCAAAAAAACAACTTACTAGAGCTGAATTTGAAAGACAGCCTACAAATAGAAAAGATAGTTTTGATAAACCTATAAAACTACCTAAAGCGGGGTCTCCTTTGAGTTGGTATGGAGAATCTAAAATATTAGAAAAAGAACCATTAAACGAATTTTCACTTCCTAAATTTGATGTAGTAAAACCTATTATTGATAAATTCCTAGGAGGAGTAGAAAAAGCAGGTAAAAAATTATTAGAATTAGTTAAAAAAGAAGGCAAACAAACTTTAGTGTTAGTTAAAGAAATAGCAGAATGGGTAATTAAAGGAGAAAAACCAAATGAAGCTGAACAAAAGAAAATTAATAAACAAATAAGTGATTTAGGTTTTATAAGTATACTAGGAATAACAGGAAACTTACCATTTGGTCCTTATGCTATTTTATACTTTATAATACAAGAATCAGGTATAGTAAAAGAATTTTTAAAATTAGATGAAGAAAAAAATAAAGACCCATTTGGTTTAATGGCTTATGCTAGAGAATTAGGTAATTTAAATGAGGAAGAAAGCGAATATAAAGTTTATCTTGACATGGATGGTGTAGTAGCTAATTTTGATAAACGTTTTGAAGATTTATCTGGAATGCAACCAAGAGATTTTGAAGAAAAATACGGTAAAAATAAATTTTGGGATTTTATAGATGAAGATAATAAAGTAAGCTTTTGGGTAGGAATACCAGTTATGCCAGGGGCAGCTGAACTAGTTAATGCTGTAAAAAAATATAATTACGAATTGTTAACAGCACCATCAGTTAAAAAACAATCATACCTAGGTAAAATACTTTGGGTTAGAAACCATAGTGATATATTAGGAGGTAAACCCCGTATTAATTTTAAAAAGGCAAAAAATAAACATCAAGTAAAAGACAATTTATCTATAAAAGATATTTTAATTGATGATAGAGAAGATACTATTGAAAGATGGGAAACAGCTGGAGGTAAAGGTATACACTATAAAAATGCGGGTCAAGTAATAAATGATCTTAAAAAATTAGGTTTATGAATAAAGAAACAGTTTTAAAAAAACAATTTCAAAAACGTGATGTTGAACGTTTAAGAAATTTAATGAAAGGAAAATATGGGGAAAAAACACGTTCTAGTGTAGGTTTCTCTAAATCTCAAGATTTCTATAAAGAAGGAGATATATGGGAAGTTGATGGTCGTACTTGGACTATTAAAGATGGCATAAAACAAAACATTACTAAATTGGATAAAGCTAAAAAAGCTCATGTTATGCCTTTATTTTGTCCTAAATGTAACAAATTAATGAAACGTGTAGATAAACCCTACTATAATATTCATAAGTATTGTTTAGATTGTCATGCTAAAGCAGAGGATAAATTAAGAATAAAAGGTGAATATAAAGAACATTATGATTCAATTAATAATAAAGTTATTAGTAAAAGAATTAATGAATTTAAAGATTATGTTAAAGAAAAATTAGAAGAAAGCAATGACTCATTTGTTTCAGAATCAGGAGAAGTAGAAAAATGGGTAGGTAAAATAGATAAAGATAAAGTAGATTTATTTACTAAAGAGGTTATTCAACATTTGGAATCATTTAAAAAATAATTTTACATATTTATAATAAAATAATAACATGGAAGATAATTTTGATTTATACAATTGGAATAATAAAAGAAGATTAGCTGAAAATAAATTAGCTAGTATATCTGATATGATGTCTCTTAACGATAAAAGAGTAAATGCAGTAGCACAAGCCATAGAGGATGAATTTGGTATTGAAATTAGTTCTAGATTAAAAGGGGTTATTAGAACTGCCTTAGCTGATTATATTGAGGAAGACCTTGGTTTAGATGTAGATCAAAATATTAATAAAGATGATGAAGGTTCTTCTTTTAATGTTACACATGGAGGTGATGACCCTAAAATAGGTGCAGAGGAAGAATCAGATGCTAATGTAGTTGGTGAAAATGAATTAATAAATCACCCTAAATTAGCTTTAAATGTTTTAAAAAAAATTGGTAGACAAACTTTTATTGATGTTTACAAAGAATATGAAGGAGCAGGACAAAGTCGTAATAGAGAACTAAAAAAAGAACTTATGGGTCTTGTAACACCTGAGATAGAAAAATTAAAGCTTTCGGATAATGATGAAGAAAAAGTTTATAAATATATTAGAGATGGATTAGCTGGACTTGAAGGAGCTATGATGAGAAAAAATATTGGATTATAAATAAAAACAATTATTAACAAAAACAAAAACAAAAATGAAAAATTATTTTATATTATTCTTTTCATTCCTATTATTAGTAGGATGTAACAACAAAGTAGAAAAAGTAGAAAAAGTAGAATCTGACCCTGTAACAGTTCAATTAAAGATAACAAATAATACAGAAGATATCTTAAGAGTAAATTGTACTTGGTGTGTAGACGCTAAAGATCAATGGGATACAATTCCTGTAGGTCAAACTTATACTGTCAAGTCTAATACTCATGATGCAGCAGGAACTGTATTTGCAGCATATCCAAAACCTCCAGTTAAGGATGTACCAGAAGGTGGATGGGTTCCAGCTGATGGAAACTTTATGATGACTTATGGATATTGGAGTAATACAGCACATATTACTTGTAACTGGGATTGCAATCATAGTTCACCAACTGAAAAATACCACTACACAGGTGGAAATTGGGTTTATGATATGGCTTGGGAAAATGAAGGCGACGTAATGAATGGTCACGTAACATTTACAGTTAAACCAGCAGGACCTTTTGATGTAACAACAATACCAGAAAAAGAATAATTTATGAATAAATTCATACAATGGCATAAAAATATTTTCTATAAAATATTAGAAAAATGGAACATATCCTCTTACCAGGCAGCTTGGCTGTCCTGGTTAAAGGGATTGTTAATAGGATTACTCTTATTAACATTGTGTGGATGTTCAACTTATCAATTACAAACAAGTTATACACCAACTGAAGTAATTTATTTAGACGAAGTTAAAGGCGACTCAGTCAATTTATTTACTAGTTTAGAATTTAACACTGTTAGATTAGATTTTAGACCTTTAAGACCTAGGTTTTTTTATGGTCATAGTTATGGATATTGGCATACAAGACCATTATGGTTAGATTTTGATTACTGGCATAATGATTTTTATTATAGTAATTTTTATTCTTATCACTATCCTTATTACTCTTATTATTACAGACCTTGGAATTATTGGGATTGGTATATGAGACCATGGAGACCTGCTAATAATTGGTATCAGGGCCCATTTAATAACCCAAGTTATAATGTAGTTTATAATGCTAGTAGAAGAGGTAGTTTAACTGCTGATGTTAATTCAAGTATATCTAATAGAGTTCAAATTAATAGAATTGTAAATATTAATAATAGACCAGCTAATAAACCAAGTAATATAATTACTAGATTAATTAATAATTTCAAACCTAGTAATAATAACTACAAACCTAATAATAATAACAATAATAATAATATTGTTATAAAACCTAATAATAATTATAAACCTAGTAATAATAACTATAAACCAAGTAATAACAGTTATTCAAAACCTAGTAGTAATTATTCAAGACCCTCTAATAATTATTCAAAACCTTCTTATAATTCTAGTCCAAGCTTTAACAATAGCTCAAGACCCAGCAATAATAGTTCAAGAGGAGGCAATTCTAGAGGAATTAATTAATATTTATAAATAAAAATATACTATAATGGACAACTTTGACTACAAAGCTTATTTAAAAAGCGGGAAAATTTACGGAAATGTAGATTCTCCTAAAGTAATTTCGGAATCAGAAGAAATTACTGAAAAGAAATATAAGCAAGGATACGACGATAGAGAAGACGAATCTCTAGGTGCTCGTAAAGGTGCTGAAAAAAAGAAAAAACAATCTTTTAAAGATCGTAGAGACGATTCTTATGGAAAATTTGGTAAAAGAGATGCCGAAGCTAAAGGAAAGAAAAAAGGACCTGGAAAAAACAAAGTCAACAAAGAAAATGTTGAAGAAGTTGAAAAAGGGTACTTTAAGAAAAAATTCGGCATTGGTAAAAAATCAAGAAAAGAAGAATTAGCTGAAACTATTTCTGAAGCTTATTCTAAAATTCAAGAAGGTGATTACCCATTTGATCAATGTTTATCTGATAATGAAGGTAAATATGGTGTTGAAGGTGCTAAAAAAGTATGTGGTGCAATTAGAGCAGCATATGGTGAAGGTTTAGTTAAAGAAGACGCTAGAACAGATGCTGAACAAGAAGGATACAAAGATGGTATGGAAGATGCTAAAAAAGACATGGAAGATGCAATTAGCAAGATGAAAGTATCTGAACTTAAAGCCAAAATCAGAGAAGATATTATCGAAGTCTTATCAGAACAAGATGAAGAAGTAGATGTTGATGTTGATGAAAAAGAAGAAGTTGACGTTGATGTAGATGTAGAAGATGATGTAACTATTGATTCACAAAAAGATGATATTGAAATCGTTGATAAAGGTGTTAAAGCAACAGTTGACGTAGGTCTATCACCAGAAGAAGAAGTTGTTCAAGATTCACTTAAAGCCGCTATGGATGCTGCAAGTGCTTTAGGAAATGATAAATTAGCAGATCAGATTGGAAATACAATTACATTCTTTACAAGAGAGTATGTAGTTGGTAATAGAACTGATTAATAATGCTTAATGAACGTAAACTTACGGAAAGAGAACTAGATAAGCGTATAGAAGCTATAAAAGGTTTGTTGTCCAATAAGCGCTCACTAGTTAAAAAGTACGGTAAGGATGCGGAAAAAGTTATGTATGGTATAGCAACTAAACAAGCAAAGAAAAAAGTTGAAAATATGAATCTAGATAATCTAAAAGAATTAATTAAAAAATCAATTCAAAAAGAAGCTGGTACTACTACTGTAGATACCGGTTTTTCTGGTAGAGCTGATTATGGAGAAGAAGATAGAGCTTTAGGCAGAGAAGATGAATTAGAAATGACAGGCTTAGAAGAAAATTATGCTGATTTATCCCCAGAAGAAAGAAAGAAAGTAGGTACTGAATATGATTATGAAGATATAGGTCAAGCTTACATAGAAAATATGGGTAGGCCTCATTCATTAACTAATGATGAATTAGAGTATTTAGGTAAAAGAATTGTAAAACAATTATATAAAGGTGATATTGCTAAAGCATATGATGAAATTGTTATGTATGATAAAAAATTAAACGAGTTATATAAGGGAGCGTCACCTGATGAAATGATTAAAATTATTAAGATGATGAATCCTGAAGCTCAGGAAAAATTCCTTAAAAAACTAGCTAAAATAGGTAAAGGCAAAATCAATGAAAATTATAGTGAAGAAGAAATTGATGATGCAGTAATGGAGCTTAGAGATATAGTTGATAACATAGAACAAAAAGAAGATGAAGCAAGAGAAATAGTCAGATTATATTTTCCAAATGCATTATCAAGATTAGATGGTTATGGTGCATTTAGTAATATGTACTCAGCTAATAGATATGATGTTACTTTAGGTGGTTTTATTGATAGATTAGAAGAAGAGGGATATGAAATTGAAGACGGTGAAGTATATGTAAATGAAGAAGTAACTAAACCGGAAGAAAAAAAACTTAAAAAAATTTCAAAAGAATTAGACAAAGCATCAAAAATGCACAAATCACAATCTGATAGAATTTCTAAAATAGTTAAAGAAAAATTATCAATTGAAGAAGAAGTTGATATCCCAGCAGCCACAATGATGAAAGTTGCTAATGCAGTTACTAATGTAAAAACAGCTGCCCAAGTAATGATTCAATTTTATGAAGAATTAGCTGAAAAAGAAAAAGTAGATTTTGAAACTAATGCAAAATTTAAATTAGCAATAAATAATCTAAAAACTTTAGCTCAAGAAGAAGAAGAAGAAGTATCTGAAAAATTAACTAAAAAACATAAAGTAGATGATTTTGTAGATGACTTTAAAAAATCAGATGCACCCCAATTTAAAGGTAAATCAGCAGAGAAAAAAAGAAAAATGGCTGTAGCAGCTTACTTATCTAAACAAAATGACTAATGACGGCAGCAGAATTAAGAAAAAAAATTCAAATACTTGCTAGACAAGTCTATAAAAACACAGTTAAAGCAGACGATGCCGCTGAGGCCTATCCTGAAATAAAATCTTTCCCTCCATTAAAAGACATTATAGTTAATTTATTAACAAATCAATTCGATTCATTTCTTGAAAAAATAGATTGGGTAGCACCTAGGCCAACAACATTTAGAATAAATTTACTAAATGGAACAAATTTTTTATTAATGTATACTATTAAAAGTTGGATAGCTACTGTAGAAGGTAAAAAATATTATTTACTTAACTTAGACGAAGAGGAAAGATGTGCTTTAGCGATTAACAGACTTTTAAGAACAGGCCCTGAAAGTGGTGCTGAAGTAGAAGGAGAAGAAACAACAGATACAAATGTTCAAACAACAGATGATACTGCTGCTCCTGAAGACGAAGTAGATGTTAACGTAGACGTAGAAGCATAATATGGATCCTATAGAAAAAATCATAAGAGAAAATTGTTGGAAGTTTGATAAAGGATATCCTGATAGTCAAGAGGATATTAATTATCTAAAAACTTTAATTGAACAGGAAATAGAAACTGAAGAAGTTGATTCTATTGTACCAGGTGATGAAAGTGGTGAACAACAAGAAAAAGTTGTTGATGTTATAAAAAAATATAAAAAAGAAGATATTATTGCATTATTTCAGAGTTTAGAATTAGATCAGGAACAATTAAATAAATTATTTAATAGAGTTAATAATTTTAAATCTTACCGTCCAATAAGACAAGAAGTTGATAAAGCAGGTTGGAACGAAAAAATTAGAAAAAAATTCGCTAAAGAAATTCAAGATTTAATTGAAGATTTAAGTATAGAAGATAAACAAAAATTTATCAATTATCTTAATAGTGATAAAATAGATTTTTTAGATGTTGTTCCTGAAGATGGTGTTGGAAAATTAGCTAATACTTTAGCCTCTACTGGGGTTCCTTTAGATGTAGTAAGTAAAATAATTACTCATACTTCACAAGATGAAGGAAAAAGAGGTGTTGGTATGGGTGAAGTAGGGTTAACATTACTTTTTGGTGATGTAAATGCCTCAGGAGGTAAAGGTGATTTAGCAATTGATGGAAAAGAATTTGAAATAAAAGGAAATGGGGCTCGGCTTGGACCAGAACCATTTAATTTAATATCTGCCTTTAATGATAAATTAGGTAAGTATGGTATTAATGTGAAAGGAGGAAGTGGTAAAGGAGGTATTATGCTTAATGATAAGCCATACACAATGGGTGAGTTAAGTCAAGTTTTAGTTGATGCTTATAATGCTACTGAAGATAAAGAAGGATTTAAAGCTGCTTTTAAAGATATCTTAGTAAATGATAATAAATTAGGAAGTAAAGAAGTTGATGCTAGATTTAATAATATTGACTTTACTAAACCAGAATCATTCAATACAGAAATTGGACTAATGAATTTTATTAGATATGCTAAGAAAGAAGGATTTACCCATTTTTTAACTCATGATTATGGGACATCAAGAGGTTCTCCTAACAATGGTAATTATATTTATGTATCGGGTGATGCTGAAAATATGGCTAAAAAATTAAAGGCGGGTAAAGTAAAATTTCAAACAATAACTCCTAATGCATTAAGACCTAGAATGGGTTTTAACACAACTTATAAAGAAGAATAATATGTGTAAAAAATGTGGATGTAATACTTGTGAAACAAAAATTAGAGGCCCACTTCTAACAGAAGGTAGGTCTAAACCCATTTTAACTGAGGGGTTTAAATATCATATAGGCAAAAATATTCCTTTATTTGAATCGGTTTATAGAATTGGTTCTAAAAAGCATTTGCTTTTAATTAAGGAAGCAAGAAAATTATATTCTAGAGATTTAATTAACTTATGTGAAGAAGATGTAAACTTAGTTAATACACATATAGGTGAATTTGCTTTATATGAAGGCGAATCAGTACCCCTAGATTTACCTATGTTAAATGAAAAAGGTGCGGATACTGCCTGGGAAGATGAAGAAGGTAACAAAGTAACCTTACAGGATATTTTAGATATGACTAAAAATGTTCCTCAAAAAGATTACCCAACTGAAAAATTAGCAAAAGTAGTATTAAACTGGGATGATAATCCTGAAGAAGTTGAAAGAATAGATCAAGTAGAAATTTCTAAACAATACCCTATTTTAATAATGATAGATGAAGCTGGAAAAATTCAATGGATTTTAGATGGTAATCATAGAGCTCAAAAAGCATTGAGATCTAAAGCAGAAACAATCCCAGCTAAACTAATTAAACCTTCCATGTTAGATGCTAAATCTAAAAAAGTTTTATTAGGTGTTGTTGATGAGAATATGTTAAATGAAGGTGAAATTGAAGAAGCAGAATTTAAAGGTAAAGATGTTCCACTAAACAAACCAAAACGTGGTGGTTCAAAAGCATATTATGTTTATGTACGTGATCCTAAAACCAAAAAGATTAAAAAAGTATCATTTGGATCAGGTGGTTTAAGAGCTAAAATTAAAAATAAAGAAGCTAGAAACGCTTTTGCAGCTAGACACAATTGTAAAAATAAAAAAGATAGAACAAAAGCAGGATATTGGTCTTGTAATTTACCAAGATATGCTAAAATGTTAGGTTTAGGTGCTAATATGAATACTTATTGGTAATGGATAGAATTAAAGCATTAGTAAGAGAAAAACTTTGTAAAAAAGGTGAAGCATATCGTAAACGTAGAATGGCTGCAGGTGAAAAATCATCAGCTTATTTATCTGGTCGTGCTGTAAAAGTATGTAAAGGTCAAATGAGTGGCAAGAAAAAGAAAAAATAATGGATAACTTTGATTTAAGAAAATATTTAGCTGAAAGTAAACTTACTCAAGGTAATAAAATAACTGGTGATTTTGATAACAGAGGTAATTTTCTTAAAAATTACCCTGAATTAAGGGATCCAAAAAATCAAAATTTAATTCAAAAATTTGTATTTAGTGTTTTTGATGAAGAGCCAAGTAAAAGAAAAGAAAGAAGGTTGGTAAGTAAAGAAAGATTAAATCGTCCAAAAGATGATGTAAATCGCAAATTACAAAATATAGTAGTAGACAAAGTTATGTTTGATGAAATGCTTAATCTCTTAAAAAAAGGAAACTATACCTACGGCAAAAAATTAGAATTTATTCCTAAAGGTTCAAATTCTAAAGAACTCAGATTCCCTTCATTCTATCTATCGGGAAGATCTTCATCAGATGATGACTCTAATCAGTACAACCAGGATTTTATTTTTGCAGATTACTATCAACAACAACGAATTTAATACATAATGGCTGAAAAAAAAGATAATAACAAAGTACCAGGTGCCGCCCTTATTTTACCTAGGGGTAAAGAAATTATCTTACAAGCTGAAGAAAAAGATTATAAAAGAGGGTTATTAGTTGAATTAACTAATGAAGGTGGATATAAAATAAAATATTGGTATGGAGATGATGTTAAAGTATATCCTGCTGAAGTAGAAGTTGATGGAGAATCAATAAAAGAAGATGCTAGAGAAGTTTATATCAAATTCCACCCAGAATTAAAAGAAAATGTTGCTCCTAACCATGATGGTAAAGCAGCTCCATTTGGTTCTGGATATAAAAAAGCAGTTATAGAATCATTAAGAGATTGGTTTAAAAAAGAAGATTGGGTAAGAATAAACACATCAGGTAATATAGCTGGTAAATGTGGAACAATGAAAAAAGGTAAAGCAACAACAAGATGTTTGCCTAGAAAAAAAGCCCAATCACTTACTAAAGCTGAAAGAAAAGCTACAGTAGCTAAAAAAGTAAGAGGTAGTAAAAAAGGAAAACAATTTGTAAAAAATACAAAAAAATCTGAGTATAAGAAAAAATAATGAAACCTTATAAAGATAGTTCTAACATAAGAAATTTCTCTAAAAATGTCAAAAAGCTAGAATTAGTTTGGCATAAAGATGATGAAGATAGAAATATTGAAATATTAGAAGGTAAAGGTTGGCAAATGCAGTTTGATGATGAATTACCTTTTGAATTATTAAAGGGAGATCATATATTTATAAAACGACATCGTGTACATAGAGTACATAAAGGTGTAACCGATTTAAAAATAAGAATAAATGGATAATTTTGATTTAAGAAAATATTTAGCTGAAGGTAAGCTATTAAAAGAAAATGAAAATTATAATGCTGCA
>CAACVC010000002.1_pt1 | contig 94524 bp, 128 predicted proteins | sample 2381761 | NCBI WGS metagenome assembly CAACVC01 (sample SAMEA5211966, study PRJEB30684) | marine metagenome | biome: Marine; feature: Epipelagic; material: Water | collected 2015-10-15 | depth 45 m
GGTAAATATCGTGAACATAGCAACCATTATAACAATAATTACGGTGGTAATATGAACGAATTGAAAGAGATGAAAAAGAAAATTAAGATGCTAGAAGATGAATTGGCCGAATTGTATAAAGACAATAAGGTACTTATTAAGATGTATAATGCAATTCAAGAATTACAAGAACAACATGACGCACCTGCGGCTAAGTTCACTTATTATTTGGAGTGATACTAATGTTTATGTTAATTAAAATAATAATAAAATTTATTATAAATGACATTCATTCTTGCTATAATGATATGATTATGATGATAGATGATTGTATGGAGGCTCAAAAGTGAAAGTAGTATATGGACACACTGATTCAATCTATGTTCAAATAGATTCAGTAGAAGAAGCGCAAGTAGCAATTAAAGAAATAGAAGCATCTGTAAGAGAACATTTTCCTAATGTAATGCAACTTGAACAACACCCTGTTGTATTAGAATTTGAAAAATATTATTCGGCATTGGGCGTTGGAACGACAAAGAATAGAAATGCAGGTATGATTACTTGGGATGATGGAGAATGGTTAAAAGAACCTAAGTTCACAATGACTGGCTTTACAGCCAAAAGAGTGAGTGAGACTCCTTTTGCTAAAGAGATTCAAACGAGCGCACTTAAACAATGGGTAAATCAAGAACCATTGGGTAAAATAAATATTAGACTATTCAACTTATATACTTCTGTATTGAAAGGCGAAATACCTGTATCTTCTCTAATCAAAAGAAGTCGCCTAAAAAGCGAAAGATTTACCGTTAAGTGCAATGAATGTAATTCTAAGTATGAATTGCATGAATGCTTAGACATTAAATGGTGCTTGAAATGCGGAACAGATACAAGTCAATTTGTTACTTTACAAAACAAACGGCCTAGTGTTGGGTCGGGAATTGCAGGGGTTCTGTATGCTAAACAGAAGCATAATATGAGTTTTGACGATTCATATTTATTTATGAAGGTCAAACATAACGACACCTTCATAAACCCATTAACTAAGGAAGAAAAAGTCGTAGAGTATATGTCCGGTACAACCTATGAAGACTTTAATGATTATGAGCCGGATTGGGAACACTACGCACAACAAGTCTTGAAAAAGGCCGAGCCAATTTATCGAGCGATGGATTGGGATTTATCAAGCATAAGAACAGGAAAATTACAAACAAAATTAGAGGATTGGTTTTAAAATGGAACAAGAAGAAAAATATAATGCGGTGATTTCCGCTATGAGCGAATATACCTATGATTGGAAGCCGGAGAATTATGATGACCCGTCAATGCCGATACTGAAAATAACCAAGTCTTCTCTTGGTTCTTTTGGTTGGTGCAATAAAAAGTATGACTTTTCATACATTCAAAGGTTGCCTCAAGACCAAAGCGAGGCTATGCGTAAAGGAACGGTGCTTCACAATCATAGAGAAGACTTTTTTAATGAGTTTGATATTAAGAAAGTAGATTCAATGACGGCTGATGAAGTGGGAGAATACATAACGGGAATAACACCCATTGATGAATACTATGATATTTCCTTGAACATAGCATCGTTTGAAACAAACCGCTACTTGCAAGCAAGAACAGAAAATAAGACCGATGAATACCTGCCGGTGTGTAACGAAGGAAAGTTTGATGCCGAAATTGTTATACCTAAAGGCCCATACAAGGGTGATGCTTCTCTTAATTACCAACCATTTACATTACAGCGTGATTATAAGATTCATATTCAAGGAATCATTGACAGAATATTTATGGAAAACGGAGGATATGTTCCGTTTGAGTTTAAAACTGGGCCTTGGAAAGACTACAAGGCAGGCGATATGAGAAAAGAAATGGCGTTTTATCAATTGCTAATTGAGAATGCTGATGATGAAGTATTGATTAAGAATGGTTTACAACCAAATGTACCCGTTACTCATTGGGGTTGGTATTATCCGGTTTCAAACTATGTCTTTGCTCAACCTGTTAAGACTCGTTCTATGACTTCGGTTATGTATGGTATTGCTAAACTTCTTAGAGCATATGAAATGAAGCAGTTTCCGACTAAGTTTTATTATAAGACTTGTTCTTTTTGTAGTTTCTTTGGAATATGCGATGCGGCACAAGAAGACACATGGGTGTGATATTATGGATGATATGCAAAGAATAGCCTTTGATGCAATAACTATTCTATCTCACTTGGGTAAATACGATGAAGATACAATGGGGTATGCGAGAGCATTACTAAACAGATATGAAGGTGTGATAAATGAACGACGAGATGATTAAAGTAAAAGTTTTAGCAAGGTCTTGGACATTCTCGGAAATATCTAATCTCAAAAAGACAATAGATATTCTTTGTAGCGAGATATATAACGAGTCTAAACTAAGTGAAAGATTTAACTTAGTTAGAGAAGTTAAAATAAATGAAGGGTTTGTTGGACACACATTTGAAGATGTAATGAGACAGGCTATAAAAATAAAACTATCCGGTGAAATAGCCGGAGTAATTAGAGAAATGCTAGATACAGCAACCGTAGATTTTGGAGGGAATAAAAATGAAATATCCGAGGGAAGTATGGGCGGGAAGCCACATAAAGAACGCACCACAAATGAAAAGAAGAGTAGTCTCATCGAAGAATGAGTATATTGATTTTGTAAATGCCCAAAACAATAGGACTAATGTATATACAACAGTATATGATTTTGAGCATTTTTCAGAAACTGCGAAGATAGATTCTTCTGTAATATTAGATAGAATTTTTCTTGACTTTGACGCACATGGCGAAAGAATCGAAAAAGCATTTAGAGATGTTAAAATAATAATGGAACTAGTATTAGAACAAGAATTTGAATACACTTTATTTTTCTCAGGGCGTGGATTTCATATGTTTATTTTTGGTGAGATTGTTGAAAGTAAAGATATGAGAAGTATTCAATATTTCTTTAGGGAGATTAAAAAGTATTTAATTTCAAAGGTTGGTGATGACATTACTCTTGATGATAGGGTGGGGCAAAAGACCCGCCTAAGAAGAGTTCCTAATACTGTAAATATGGCTTCTGCTGATAGTAACGGTAATCCTTACTATTGCATCCCCTTGCTAGAAGAAGACCTTTCTAAAGACATAAGTGAAATACTTTCTTTAGCATCAAACATGCGCCTTATCCCCTTCCGTAAGGGTGGTAAAAACAAGGCCAAGTTTCCCGATGCACCCCCCATTGAAGAGGTTGGAGGCGAGGTTTCTGTACCTAAACATACAGGTAAATTACCAATGTTGCCATGTTTGCACAATGCTATTATGGTGGAGAATCCTTCACATATGGCGAGAGCATACCTCGTTTCATGGTATAGAGATTTATTGACACAAAGAAGAAAATTAACAACGACAGAACAAAAGCAACAAGTTTTAGAAATTATAGTAGAAGAAATAAAAACCCTAGTAGAAACTAATGAAGGAATATGGTTAGATTGGAATGAATACGAAACAAGAAAACACGCACGATTTACAGTGTTTGGTAATTATAAAACACCATTCTGTAAGACTGTGCTAATCCCCGATGGGTATTGCGTGGGGAAGTGTTGGCGATACCCAACCTTTTTAGATAAGGAGGACTAATATGTTAATTATAGATAGTAGAGAAAAAGAAGGCTCGAAACTAGTAAAATTAGTTGAGAGTAAGGCGAAAGCACTTAATATCCAAACGGAAAAAAAGTGGCTTGAGATAGGAGATTATGTTTTTGATGATGTTTGTTTTGAAGCGAAATCAACTACTGATTTTTTAGGTTCGGTAATAAATAAAAGACTTTGGACACAAATAGATAATATGGATAGGCACTACAAAACAAATGTAGTTATCATCTATGGCACAATCGAGGAAGCCATATTTAATGTGAAGAAATACTCAAAGGCAAACATACAAGAACCTGCTAGAAGTATTATGTTAAATAATAAATTTCTAGGTGCAATAGGTAGAATTACATTAGACACTGATGTAAAGGCTTTTTGGACTCCAACCGAAGAAGAAGCCTCCTTGATAATTACAGCAATTTGTAAAATGAAACCAATAAAAAGAGATGTTATACGCCCAGAAGTATTCAAGCGTGTAACTACTGATGATTTAAGACTTGATGTTCTCACAAGTATTAAAGGAGTATCTATCAAAAAAGCCAAACTTCTTATTAAAGAGTTTGGTTCAGTGATGGAAATAGGAGAACAAACAGAAGAGGAATTACAGTACCTTGAAGGCATTGGCTTAGTATTAGCCTCTCGCATTCTAAATACTTTAAATTCAGAAAAGAAGGTGAAAATATGAATGATGAATATGATGAAGAATATGAAAATGAAATCTTTGAAGACTATAAACAAGTGAGTGCTGTTTTTAAACAAAGCCTTCCGGCTATTGTTCAACAGTTTCAAATGTCAGCGTCAAATATATCGCACTATAATGAAACACCTGCGGTTATGAGTTTCTTTACAATACTTGGGCAGATATGTAAAGATTTTATCGCAATTCCGTTTGAAGAGGAATATGAAGATACTAGAATACACATGTTACAAATACAAACATCCGGAACAGGTAAAACTGTATTGTCTAATTTTGTTCAACCTATTGCGAGAAGTGTTTTTGAGAAGATAAATGCGAAGCAAAAACACCCTTTCAACTTGAATGTTGAAGTGCCTTTGAAAGACGCAAACGGCAATATTGAAAAAGACGCTGATGGTAATGCTATTATGCACTATGCAAGAAAGCACTTTGATGTATTTTCTGTTCAAGTAGCAACATCAGCCGCACTTGTTGGGCATTATGCACTACAAGACGAAATGGAAACAGACGATAATGGAAACTCTCGATTAACTGGAAAGAAGATTCAAGTTAAAATGAACGGTGCTTTAGAAGGAAGTGGTTTAGCACATTGGGATGAGTTTGAAAGGTCAGGTATTTTTAGTCCTAATTCTCATCAAGTGGATATGGTTGTATTCTTGAATACAATGCTAAACACATTACATGGCGATTCTTGGGTAATGAAAAAGCAATTGAAAGAAGGAGATATTGTTGAGACATTTGGAGAGCGTTCTGTATTGGCTATGACTTACCCACCAACTGAATTAAGTAGAATTATGACAGAAACTGGACTACTACAAAGAATGCTTTGTTATATTCGAGAAGTTCCCGAAGCAATTCAACATAACATACGAAAGAAAAAGATTGCTAAGTTTGGTAAGTTTAAAGACAGGCAAGGCCCAATGGACAAGTTTTCAGATGAGTTTATGAAAATGTATGATTTGGTATTAGAACGATACGAAGAACAGTTGAAGGAAGGCAAATCAGAAATAGAAACTAAATGTAATATGATGACTTATACTGATTCAGCAAACGATGTATTGGATTTAGAATATGAGAACATGGTCGGTTATATTAACGACTGTGGATTATTCGTAAGAGAGGTAGCAAACTTGTTTATTAACCGATTGTATATCACTACTTCTAAACTAGCAGTATTGTGTTCAATTGCTCAAGCACCTTATATTAAGGATAAATCAAAGATGTTTCATGTTACGGGGCAAAATGTTAGACAGGCAGGGGCTATCACCCGACAATGTTATATGTCATTGGTAGAATGGCTTGAACGAAGCCTAAAGGAGAAGCGGGTAGCCTCTCCGGTCTTCAATTCAAAACCATTCAAAGAAAAATACGAAGAGATGGCTAAAAAGACAGAAGACGGGTGGGTTAATCGAAAGTTGTATATCTCTCAAATGTGCAAAGTAATAAAGAAGTCAAACTCTCAAACAAACTTAATCTTTAAAAATAAAGTCCAAATGAATTTCGAGCATACTAAAATAGGTAAATCAAATTACATTAAACTAAAGGAAGTGAAAATATGAAATACGAAAATACATATGTCGTCTTTGACATAACAAAAGGGCCTAAAGTAATAATTGAAACCTTAGATACTTATGGTGATGAAGGGTGGGCTTGTGTTGCCATGCTATCAGTAGCAAATACAAACATTGTCGCCTTTTTAAGCCGAAGAATCGGCGGAGAAGAACCCGTTGATGAAGAAAGTGCAAAGATTTCTAAACTTTGGTCTACTGGTTCGTGATGTTATGTCTGTATTAGCATTAGATATTGAGACTAAAAACATGTCTCACGAAATAGGCGGCTTTGGCAATACCCATATGTTTCAAGTATCAACCGTCGCAACTTGGGATGGTAATACAGGAACAGTTTATGTTGATGAACCAGTTGATACTTTTGCTAAAAGCGGTCATATTGTTAAATCATTACAAGAACTAAAATATGATTTAGACGACCACTTTCAAAAGGGCGGTAAATTACTTGGGCATAACATTGTAGCGTTTGATTTGCCCATACTTAGAGACTCTATGGACATTTACTGTATTCACAAGTATTTGAACAACGACCAATACATTGATACAAGTAAGGATTTGCTTAAGGGTCATGGTGAAAGATTTCAACTTAAAAACTTAGTTAAATGTACTATGGATGACTCGAAGTTAATGGATAGCGCAGATGCACCTAAGTTATGGAAAATGGGTAAGTATGACGAAGTAGTAGAATATTGTATGAAAGACACACAGTTAGTATATGACTTGTGGGGATATGGAAAAGAGAATGGTATTGTAAAAGCATTCTCTATTGAAAAAGAAGAATTTATAGATTTAGGAGTTGATTGGTAATGTCCACAGCAGAATGGTTTGGCCTATTTATTTTCTTGATAGTAGTTTCACTATTATTCTTCGCAGCATTTGGTGGTTCTAATATCACTGAACATAGCGTAGATGAATATATTAAGCGACTGCTTGGAGATAATAACGAAGGCGAGAAAAAATGAGTTTAAAACAAACTTGTAAGTATTGCGGAGAGAAAACTCTTGCGAAGCGTATATTGGGTTTCTATGTTGGGTCTAGCGACCAAAAGAAACTTTGGGAATGTAGAGAGTGTTTTGGTATTTGGAGTGTAACTACAAAGTAAAAAAATATTTAGGATAGGTTGGCCTTCGGGTCAGCCTGTCCTTTTTTTTTATGGATTTTTTTTTCAAAAACTAAGTTAATAGTTTTCTTCATTTTTTAATTGAGCGTATGGTGTAATGGATAGCATACTGGCCTTCTAAGCCGGTGATACGGGTTCGATTCCTGTTACGCTCGCCAATCAGTTGAATAAGTCTTCAGATAAAAACCAAAGCATAATAAACCCAAAAATAAAACTAATAGTAAAAGCAAAAAACAAAGGAATCATTAACCACACACCTCGCACATTAAATAATGAATGCTAGTCATAGCAATAGGAAAAGAAACTATTATTATTGCTAATAGTGCCTTCGATAAAATTTCATTAATATTCATAGTATCACATCAAAAGGTATATCTACAAACTATTGGGCCTGTACCGCTAAGAGCATCGGGATGAACAGGCCCAACGAATAATTTTGTTCCATCGGAGTTCCAATCAAAACCTCCAATAAAAGTAGATTGCGTTGAAGAAAATTGCCCTACATCATCATTAACGCTCATTGAACGAGCAAATGAAGCAGTCCCTACATTAAAACCAGTGCTAAGGTCAAACTCGGCTATTTTAGGATGGTTTACAGTTCCCGAAGCAGGATTACCTGCCGAGTTTCTGTAAGAGATAAACATTTTAGTTCCGGCAGGATTGAATCGAATACCAGTATAGTTAGTTATATTGTCGCCGTCATCATCTGTTGTTGAACTAAAATTATTAGTTGATTTACTACCAGCACTTAAATCCCATGCTGTGTTTAGAGTAAGCGTAATTACTGAACTACCATCTGCTACAAACAATTTAGTTCCTGTGTCGTTAAACGCTAAACCCTGCGCTCCCGAACCATACAAAGAAGAACTTACTGTTTGAGTTGAACCAGTAGTAGTACCAATATCATATGCTGTTGAAAGAGCATAACGCACTATATTAGAACTCGCAACAGTTCCACCAATATAGATATAATTTCCACTATCACCAAATGTTAATGCTCTAGGTTGCTTATTTGTAAGACTAATTGTATCAGTTGGTGATGAAAAACTAGGAATGGCACTATCATCAAAACCGTATGAGTGAATCTTTTCACTAGACCCCCCTTCATGTGCTAGAACTAATGTACTTGGGCTATTTACTAATTCAGTAATAATAAGACCAGTTGCCGAACCAGTGCTTGAAAGTGCAATACCATCTAAAGTATAAGCGGGTGCTGTTGTAGCATTAGCCTTTTGTTCAGCACAAGAACCGGCAATAGCATTATACATTCCAATCACACACCTAATGCTATCCAATTATTTGAACCAATGCCAATACAAGTTACAGCATTGTAAGTTGCAACTGTTATATCACTACCTGCACCATTTATATTATTACCGTTTCTTCCAACAGTGATGCTTCCACCTGTTGTGTTTAGTATGGTAATATGAACTCCTGCCGCTGAAGTAGAAGGTAATGTTACATTACCTGCACATATGTTGTATCTACCTGCATGGGTATTCTCGGATAGAGTAACGCCCGAACTTACTGAAACCGTTGGTAATCTTGTAGAGAAAAAGGTTTTAGTCGGAGAAACTACTAAATCATCATTTAAAGTAGTAGTTCCTGTTACTTCTAATGTATTTGCAATAACAATATCATCTGATAATTTATCTCCATCAACTGCGTTATCGGCAATATGTTGTGTGTCAATTCCATCGTTTTTAACCCGTATGGTATCGCTATTTGTTTCAATAGTAGAATCATCTACATTAACTGCTATTACTGCACTTGAAGCAGTAAGGCCATCACCTGCGAATAAAGTCGCAATATCATCAATTGACTCTTTATGTATGCCATTATCTCCGCTGTCATTAAATGCTATTGTATCTCCACTTGCTATTGCTTCAGCCGCTAAATTGTTTATATCTAAACTTAGGCTTGGTGTTCCAGTTGTAGCCCCACCCGCCAAACCACTATTAGAAGCAGTTGTAATTCCTTCAATATCACCACTACCACCTCCACCACTTGCGGCAATAGTAACAGCACCCGCATTTTCAGTTATTGTAACATTAGAACCGGCAGTAAAAGCCAATGTTTCAGTAGCACCTAAAGTATTTCCACCCGCAGTAATGGTTCTAAATGTATTATCATTTGCTGTCATATCATCTACAACAAAATCAATTCTACCATTAGTGTCGTCATAAGTAACCCCTATTCTTGTTTCAGTTCCAACCAACATTCCACCTACAATGTCTTGAACTGCCTCGGTAGTTATTTGAGTATCAGTAGTATATCCTTTTCCTATAATATGGTCGTCAATTGCAGCAGAAGTCATAACAGAAGTATCATTGTCTGCAAATGAACCAGTGCTTTTTTGTATGCTACCTCCGGCAAATTCCGCAATTGTTATATCTAAAACATTTAATGTAACATCTCCAGTTGTTCCTCCACCAGTTAAACCTGTTCCTGCGACTACTGATGTAATATCTCCTTGTGGGGCTAATGCGGCAATAGAAGAAGCAGTAACAGTTTTAATAACATCGGATGAGCCGGTATCTTGAATTAAAACTTTATCTGCACCTGCAACAGTAGCCGTCCCTATGCCGGAAATGAATAAACCATCACTAGTTCCAGTAATTGCACCTGCTTCAGTATAGGCATTTGAGTTTTCATAAGCAATACTCACACTGTTTTCTGTTTTACTTGTTGTAAAATATTGAACCATTCTAGTAGATGTTGAAGTAGCATCATCAGCAGAACCTCCTACTATTTTAATTATAGCGATAGGAACATCTCCATCAACAAATGCAGGAATAGCGTTAGTGGTAGTATTTGCTCCTCTTAATACCATAGTATCGTTACTTCCTCCACCGTCAATTGCTACAAGCATTAAATATACATCGCTAGCAACAGGCGTAACATCTACTGCCCCAGTTCCAGAATTATATGAAGTATTCATTTCAGTTGCAGATAACGCATTGACAGTGTGTAATTTATTATCTCTATATACTTTACCTGCGGTAACAGCAATAGTTGTAAAATTATTAGCAGTAGAAAAAGTAATATTAAAATCTGTTGCAGTTTTAACAGCGTAATTTCCTCTATTGGCTTGGCTAAGTATTTTTATTAATCCTGAATGGGGATAATCTGTTGAGTCGGTAATTTGAGTTGAAGGCGTTCCAGAAAGGGTACTATAAAAGTGTGGATTATTCATATTATTCTACCTCCATAATAAAAAAGAGTTCTAAATTTTCTGTTGTTGAAAAAGGCCCTAGTCCATCAAAATTATGTCGGACTAATAAATTACCTGCTGAATCAAATATCCCTGCTTCTCTAATAACTGAATTTGACATCCCTGAAGCATTTCCAGAAATACTTAAGTGGACTTCTATTACATTTTCATCTGATACAGTAGCCGAAAAAGAAACACTTGTTCCTAAATCTACATCTAATCCTGTTTGGGTAGAATATGTTGAGTTACCACCCAAGCCTATTTTACCATTATTGGCTAAACTACTTTGTATATGAGTTGCGATTAATTGTTTCATTTTGTCAGTTATCAAAATTCTTCCTCCAATAGAGTTGTTGTTGCGCCGCCCGCCCCTACAAACCCAAGTGTGTAAGTACTTGTATTTAAAGGCCCGCCAAATCCTAATTTAGTGCCATCTATTGATGACCGCTTTTGAGCCACAAACTTAATTAATTTAAGATTAATGTCATCTAGGAAACTTAATTCTATGTTATCTGGAATTTCTTGGGAATTCTCTTCTACTATCTGTTGTTGTTTAATTTGTATTTCAGCAAACCTATCTTCTAATTGCTTACTATATCTGCCTAATTCTAAAGTTATCATTCCTCTCATACTGTGAGTTATTTGAAGTACTAAAAATTGAGAAAATTCAATATTTTCTTTGGGAAAATCTAATGTAACAATATCTCCTGCCCTTAGTTGTCCTAATCCTTTGTGTCCAACCTGTACACTGACTTTAAAGTTAAACTTGCCATGCAATTTTAATAATTCACTTGCTCTAGAATTAACTTCTTCTTGAGTAACAAGTTGCCTATCTGTTTCTCTCAATGATTTTACTCCTACTTTCTTGACGCTTCTAAGGTCTTTTCTTGTTCCTTTGTGGCTTTTACCTACTACTGTAACTGTATTAGCAAAACTATACATAGTTTTTAATTTTTGAATTCTAAATATATCTATATTGGTGTTTCTTGTTCCTATAATAAGACTTGGGAAGTTTGAAACAGTATTCTTATCTACAATGGTTAAAGTACCATTGACCTCTAATAGTGATTTATTTTTCTTACTCATAATAAACTTAATTGCTTGGAATAAATTAACACCCTTAAAGTTTGGTGCTAAGAAGAAAGGATAATCTGCATTCTTACTTAGAGAAAAATCAATATTATTTTCTTGTAGCATTTCTTCTATTAAATCATCTGCTTCTCTACAAATAGTAACTTCCGAACCTATTATTGCTCTTTTAGCAGAAGAATCTACATCCCCTTCTACCTTTAGTTCAATTAGTTCAGAAAAAGAAGGTATGCCTAACATTGTTTCTTGTTCGGAAATAGACATATAATATCCAATGCTTGTACTGTCTTTGGTAAAAGTAACACCAGTAACATTAAAGTTTTCCCCATCAGCAATACATAAAGTTTCTTTAGATGATTTATCATCCGTTATATTCCAAATAGCATCTAATTTATCAGGTGTTCTTATTACCACATGGTCGGAAGAAGAAACATCATTAGGGTCAGCAATAACATACATAGATAATACTGCTTCTCCTTCACCCGCTAATGTTCTTTTACCCGAACCTCCATTAACAAAGTAACTGTTTGGACTATCATACATAGAATTAGAATAAGGTTTCTTAGTATATCGAGAAGACATTTCGTTAAGTTTAATATCGCTTGGGCTAAAATCATACAGGCAAGTATGGTTTGGTTGTAATATTCTATAAAAAGTATCTGCGGCTACTAATGTATCATCAAGTGTAAGTATGTGAGTTTTAGTATTATTAGAAATATCTAATTCATGGGAAATAACATATAATAGTTTGTCCGGTGTCATACCGTTCAAACTTTCCCCATCTAAATGTGTACCTAAAGAAATAGTGTCGGAATCATTTTGTAAGTATTTTCCGTTTTCTGGGGCTAAATAACACCCAGTCAAATCAACAAAATCTAAAAAGGGTTGGTTGTTTGTTTCTATTGATACTCTTACAATAGTAGTATTATTTGGCCCTTTATCAGTTCCCATCAAATCATTAGTATTGTGTATTTTAAGTAGTGGCTTAAATCCAAAAATTACTCCATCAGCGTCAGTTGCTAAATTACTTCTAACCGTACCGGTATCTTTTAGACTAGCATAAACACCATTTAATGCAATTCCATATAATGAAAATTCGTCTTCTACTGTTCTATGGCTAATTCCGTTTATTCTTGGGCAACACATTCCAGTATCAGCATTGGCTGTTGTTCCATCTTCTATATTAAATCTATCGAAAATAACAGGCATAAAATTAGTATAAGTTAATTCTCCGGTTGTATAGCCACTTGCCCCAAAATTATTTCCTTCGTCTAATCCTCTTAAGAAACCAGCCCTTAATCTTTCTAAAACTAAAGACGGTTGCCCACCACCTGCCCCTTTTGCTGCCTTTGAGTCAGAGTCAATATCAATAGGTAGCCATAGATTAGGTTGCCTCGAATTGTTGTTTATTGTTCCCGCTAATGTATTGCTACTATATTTGGTATAAAAATCACTACCTGATACACCGTATGTATTAGTGGTAACATCTGTCATTATTGCACTTTTTAATAGGTGAATATCTTCATCAAAATTAATAAATGTGTCTTGTTTTCCGTGTCCTTTTATTGGCCCAACTCCACCATCACCATTAGTTAATTGCTCAACAGGAATAAAATATAATTGCGTATCTGTTCCCGAAGAAGCAACATAATGTTGTGCTACATTACTAGTATCTCTATATGTTTTAAATATTGCACTATCACAAGTAATGTCAGTGGTAGAGACACTAGAAACAATTCCCATAAACCTACCTGCTCCATCTACTATGACATCATTTGCCGAAAGATTATCGGGAGAACTACTACATCGTATAACATTAGAGGAAGGTATAGAACGAGCATAAACTGGATTTGTATTATCCGTAACGCTACTTTTTCCATGAACAGCGTATTGAAAACTAGGTACTACTCTTTTTCTACTTGGTGGGTTTTCAGGGTCAAATTGATTAAATGCAAAATCATAGACAACTTCAGTTAATCTCATTAAAGAAAAATTAGTAAAGGTAGTATTTTCCGAACCTACTGATTTACTAGATGATTTTATTTTAGCAAAAGTGTGAGAAGAATCATTAGAAGATATTCTTTTAGTTTCACCTAAAACATTAGTTTTAGTATCAAATGAATCCGTTATGATAGGTTCATCAATTAACATTATGCTATACTCACTTAAATCCCTAGTATTATTTGGATTAAATAGACTGTCTATTCTACTTCCAGAATAAGGTAATAAATCACAATTAGAAAATAAAAACATTCTAGATACTTTAGGGTCTTTATTGTCTAAAACATCTTCAGCGATATAAGGACTTCTACCTAAAGAGGTATCTGAGTATAATGTTGGATTTGGGGGAATATAAATACTATCAGTAGCAGTACTTATACCTTTACTAAATCTGACTTCGTTTAAATATCTTGAGCCTAAAACCGAATCAAATCCCCTAGATTCGATTAAAGTATGCCCTTCTGAATTAGAGCCTGAATCAGTAAAGTTTGGCATTGTTGCCCCTACTCCAATAATATTATCATTTAATATTCCATCAACATAAAATCCCGGATTAAACCTATATGCAGTAGAATAGTATTTCACTTTACTTAATTTTTCACCATAAAAATTATATTCTTCTGATTCAGTAAATGCTGTAATGCTTGAATTGACTAAATTAAAATTACCTTTTTCTATACTAATTAGCCGATAGTATGGACTACCAAACTTGTGAGCATAAGAAGACTTACCTAAATCACTATCATAACTCAATGGATAATCAAAAACGCTTAATGTATTATCTGAAACTATGTTAGTATTAGGAGTATTAGCAGCACCGATTGTTGGGTGAAGTAATGCGACCATTTTTCCTGTATGTAAATGACCTGCATTCAAAAAGTTCAATTCGTGAGTTCTTTTAGATGATTCCCTAGTAGTTTCATTAACATTTAATATTGCTACTTCTGAATTTGCCGCTACATTTTTTATTTTTCTATCTAAATATAATGTAGTATAAGTGCCGCTATTAGAAGCACCAACAAAAAATCCAGCAAATGTTCCATCTACATAAATTGGACTTCCATAGTGGCTTCTTTGAGTATCTATTCCACCTAAAGCAACATGATAGCCACTTAAACTAGATGTTAATGAATTTTGAGGTGTTGAGCCAATAGCATTACAAGTCATTAAAATAGCAGTAGATATGTTAGTATCTAGTTGATTAGCGTAATTTATATCTACTCTACCTAAAGTCAAAGGAACATAAGGTGCTATTATAACGCTAGTATCAAATTTATTTCTTTTTATGCTAATTACAGTAAAATCAATAAGAGTATTAATTGTATCGAAGTCTGCATGGGTGGTGTGAGTAATGTTATCTAATCTAGCCTGAAATGCTGAATCGCTTTTCATTTTAGTTGCAGAACTTAGGTAGTACCCTCTCGCTTCTAAATTAGTTGATAAAGAAGTAGAAACCAAAGAAGATGATTCGCTACCATCTTGCGTTGCTCCTGTTCCTAATCCAGCAACTCTTATATCCTTACCACTATTAAAATATAATCCTTTATTTGAAACTCCGTCTAAACTTGATGTAGACTCGACTAATGAATTTGAGGCTAACGCTTTATTCATTATATAGTTTTTACTGGATGACTTGTATAAAGTTACAGTTCCTTCTGTTCTTGGAAATTCTCCTATTACTACTGTGTTTGCAGAAGAAGTAGCAACTGTGGTTTTACCAATATAAGAAAGCATACCATTATCATATTTACCAAATAATATAGTACCTGCCGGTATAGTTGCAGTAGCAGCATTTGTTATATCCGCTGCTGTTTTTAGATTAATTGTTTTACTAGAAGCATCAAATGTTATTACCGCTTTTATTTCGTTATCGGAAGTGTCTAAAAGAGTAGCCAAATTATTATATGGGCTATTGCTAGAATAGATAATATCTTTAGTAAATAAAGTATTTTTATCAACAATATTAGAAACAAGAGTTCTTGATTTGCTGTTGGCAACAATTTTCATAACATTAGTATTAGATTCTATATCGTTTTCTGTACTTTCTATTTCTCCATTTAATTTTTCTATTTCAATAGAATAAGCCCCTATTGCTGAACGGAGAGCATTATTAAAACTATACGAAGAATTATTAAAATCAAGCGTCAAAAGTTTTTTATTAGCATCCGAAGAAATAACCTTTGCTTCAAGAGATTCTAAATTAGCATTACCCAATGATACATATAGCACTGACTCTCTACCGTCTATGATTGGATAATCAGTAAGTAGTGTCTTATCAGTTTGATTATATGCCCTGCGGTAAATAATATCATTTACAGATAAACTGTATGAAGTTGTTGTAAATGCAGATTCTTTTTCTAATCTTGTAAAGTCTTCAAATGTTATATCTTGAGAAAATGCAGAATAAGAATCTATTGTTTTAACTATAAGTATTCTATCATCTACCTTTACTTCATCCCCTACATTTAAGAAAGAAGAAACATCAAATTCAGTTCTAAGAGTATATTCTGGATGAGAAGTAATATCTGTAATTTTAAGAGGTAAAGGCATCCAACCGAAAAAGTCTGCTCTATGTACTTGGTGTCTAATTCTTATTGGAGAAAAGTCTCCTATTTTCGTACTTAACATTCTCGAAGAATCAATTATAGTAAGTTCTGCATATCCTCCCCTTGCTCCTATGGATTCTTCAATAAAACAATCAATAGTATTTTCTGTGGAGTTTGAAATAGTTGGCGAATAATCATAATATAAATATCTTTTAGGGCCAGTATAGTCAGGCGTAGAAAAGTTCGCACTATCGGATTCTACATCTTCTCCTTCGGAATCTCTCCTAGCGTTAATAAAAGCAGAATCTCTAACAAATGGATTAAATGTATCTGGAGTAACACCTTCATTACTTGTGTGGGTTAATGGGCTATCTTGGTCTTTTAATCTATCAATTAATTGAACCACCATAGAAAACCTACTATTGTCTATTACACTTGTACCAAATTCGGGAATTGTTGTAAAGTAACTATCTGAAGAAATAGTTGCAGAAGTAGTGCCAGTATTAAATTTAATTGCATATTTTTCATTGTGATTTAGTTGATTTTTTTCAGTTAAATGTTCATTAAAGAAATAAAACAAAGGTCTAGCACAGATTAGAGAATCATTTAACGATGACTTTATTCCTGCCGAAATAGCATGTGGGTAAATGTATGTATTTTTTGGGAAAGAATAAAGTTTAAATTTAACTCCAATTGGTATTTCATTACCTAATTTTGGCTCAAAGTCAAAAGAATCTCCCAATGAATCATCACTATGTACTTCTGTAATTCTAGCAAAATGATGTTTTAAATAATTGTCCGAGTGAATAAGTACAAAATAATAATTATCAGTATTATTATTTACTTCATCTCTTTGAGTTGTACTAAAATTAAATCCAGTACTAGAATCATCACTATGGCATTTTATTCTAAATCCACTTGTGGTTTCTAAGTTTGATAGTTGTTGCCCCAATATAAGAGTAGCATTAGTATTTGTTGACAATGCACCATTATTTGTATTTATTACAGTAGAAGAAACTATTCTATTAATAATAGTATTATCTGGGAAATTGTTAGCAGTAGTCTGAATAGACTGACCTATGAACATTCCCGAACTAGAACTTACAGTAACAGTATGTCCACCATCCACAGTAGTTTGAAAACTAGCCCCACTTAATGTAGTAACATTTAATGCAGTAAAAGTAGGTTGGAGTTCAGTATTGAAAGAATTAGGATAAATAGCAGTAAAGTTATCATTTAAAGTAGCGGCTTCAATTACTTTAAATTTAGGATTAGTTGGACAATTATATGCTACTTTCTCAAAAGTCCTAGTTGTGGTGCTTGAATCACTAGCACTAGCACTAAGCGTAACTGTTGTTGAAGTTGCTATTGCTGTAATTCTAGTTAATGCTGGGATTCCATCACCTGACACTATCATACCTACCCAAAGTTTACTAACATTATCGGAACTTAATGTTAATGTAGTGTTGCCAGCAGTTGTGCTAGAAAGAGTCAAAGTTGAAGGACTTCGAGAAATAGCCAGTATTTTTGTCATATGTCTATCTCCTCAAATCTTAAAAATAGTAAAGTATCATCATAACTAGGTAATAAATTTCTAATATTAAAAGTTTTTCTAGTTATATTAGTAACACTTAATTCGTGAAGCACTCCCATAAATTGTTTATTTGTAGTTGTACTGCCTTCCCCAACAGCACCACCAGTTGCTCCAATATAAATATCGCTATTACCAAAAGAAAAAGAACCTGTTCCAGAAATAGAATTAGAAGCACTTTCACTACTATCATATAGTATTAGTTTGTTTCCATTCAAATACACATTTAGTGTTTTATTTGAAGAGTTGAAAGAACAACCTATGTGAAATTGTTGGTTTATGTAAGACGCATCACGCTCAACGGGGAGGTATAGGTCAGTTGTCGTACTGCTAATTGTTGAACCATACGACCCACCAGTTACCGTTAAACTGCTTGAGCCAGTAGCGGTTACTCGACCCAAAAGAACAAAAGCATCCCCGCTTTTGATATATACTAATTCACCAATCGCTATTTTTTTAGTACCATTAGTTGCCACAGTAGATATTGTACTGCCACTAAAATTACTAAAGGTAGTAATTTTCTTATATTGCACTATTCCGTTTGTGTCAAATCCAGTCTTGTCATCAACGCTTGTATAAAAAAACTGTCTTCCACTATTGGATTTAATTACATGTCCAGATGTTAATGTGGTAGTAGTGCCACCTATTGTTATTGCTGCTTTAATTTTATATTCAGCAGGTTGATTCACATTTGTGAATGTGCTATTTAACAAAGATAGGCTTATACCACTACTGTTAAAAATCATCATTTCGTGATTAATTCTATCAGCGTTTGTTAAATACTTAGACGATTGATAATTTGATTGCGTAACAGAAGTTCCTGTAACATCTACTGTTGGTGGAGATGGCATCACTTTTTTAGAATAAGGTTTAACAAAAAATACTCTTTGGTTTGTTTGAGTCGAACCGACTAAGTTTGCTCTAGAAATAGTTATTCTTGTACTGCTTGTTATTTCATTAATTAAAGTTTCATCAGAAAAATCTCCAGAATGTACTACTCTCATACCAACAGAAAGTCCCGAAGTAGAAGTCATATCCAATATATTTCGATTGCTTGTTCCGTAAGTGCATTCTTTAATTATTTCGCTAGGTCTATCTTTACCATCAAACAGTTCACTTCTAGTTGTCCTACCATCTCCATTAATGTCAAAGGGTGTTATTATAGTTTCTAATGTGAAAGAATTCTCATGTGAAAATATACCATAACCTATATCATATGTAGAGTTTGGAACATTGCTACTATAATCAATTTTAAGATGACCGTTGCACATAACAGGGAATACTAGCCCTCTTTGTTTTCCGGTCAATATCTTATACATATTATCAACTCAAGGGAATACTCTAGCAATATCAAAATCCATAGTAAAAGTTAAATCGAAAGACTCGGCTTCAAAATTACAAGAAAAACTTCTAATAAATCCAACCAAGCCTTCATCAGTGGAACTATCAGGGAATTGATTTAATGGTAGTGGCACTAATTCATTTTCAAGTAAATTAGCACCACCTCTCGAATGAAAAGTTAATGGAACTAAAACTCCCGTATCTCTATTATTTACATCTACTCCACTTCTAGTTTCATAGTCATTGCCTACAAATGAAGGCATTAGAATAACTAATTCTGCAACTGCTTGATTTCTTGCAAGACTAGTAGAATCTACCGAAGAAGCAATCATTTGTGCGACTTCATGGGCTGTAAATGTTCTAGAAGTTGCTACACCGGCAATAGTTTTTTTAATAACTGTGTCGGTTATTGTTCCTCCTAAATTAATGCTTTTAGTACCCAATGCTAAATCCAACGCTACTCTTTCCGATTCACCTGTAATAAAAGTAGTAAAAGGAACAGGTAATGAAGGTATGTCCTTTGATACGCTAATACCAACTGAATTGACTTTTAATGGGATAGTATCTAACGATAAGTCAGTTCCTGAAAAGTTTTGCGTTTTAAGATATACATATGTCATATTATCACCTCAAATTAGATTACCGAATGGCATTTGCCGATTAAGTTTATTACCAATCATCTTTCCTAATTGTTGTGCTACTCTTCTCATTTCGGCATCGGAAGTGTCTTTAGCGTTAATAGTAATATTAAAAATGTTGGTGCTTCCACCCATCATTCTCTTAGATTGTGAATTAGAATAGATTTTAGAACCTGCATTTAATTGTAGTAATTCCGGCCCTTGTTCTCCAACGAGAGACAATCCACCATGAGAAGTTCCTCCTTTGGCAAATCTTCCTTTAATTCCTAGTGTTCCGAATACTCCTTCATTTTCTAAAGAATCTTTAAATTTGTTATACCTATCTCTTGTTTTCTTTGAAGGGCTTAAGAAGTCTCTTATTGAAGTAGCCAAATTAATTAACTTTCCACCTGCGGCTTCTATTCCGGCCAAGAGTTTTTCTTTATTCATTTCTATACTTAATGATTGCTTGACTGCATCAAACATTTCTCTAAAACCAAATATTATATCATCTTTAGTTTTTATCAAAAAGTTAATGGAATCATTATATATTGTTTCAGCATAATGTTGTAGTCCGTAAAAGAAGTTATTTATGTAGTCTTCTACATTTTGGAATTTTTCATCAAAATTATCATTTAACCAATAACCTACTGTAAATAAGGCCGCTAATACTGCAACACCAATTAGTATAGGTAATGCTGCTGCGGCAGCGAGAGATAGTGCTAAACCAATTAAAAATTGTATTACTATCAAAGCAACTACAACAAGAGCAACCTTCATAAGAATATCAGTTACTCTTCTTCTAAATTCGGGGTCTTTATAGAACTTATATGCGGCATCCATCAATAAATCAAATCCTGCAACCATCGCTAAGAATCCTGCTTCTAATAAAACCTTTCCGGTTTTAATAAGAACATCAATTCCTTTATCTACAAACTTTCCGGCATAATCTAATGCTTTTTCATAGTCTCCATTTAGGAAAGCAGAAACCATTTTCCAACCAACTTTAAGCCAATCGAACACCATAATACCTAATACTTTAATGTCATCAATTACACCAAACTCTTCCAAAATCTCATAGTATCTTTTCAAGTAGATTAATATAACAAAGAATGCTGCTATTGCCAACATTGACATAACTAAGTATTTAAATACCATAGACATGATAGGTTGAAGGCTCATTGTAAACTTTCGCATTTTCATTCTAAATTTAATTGCGTCTTTAGAAAATGGATTAAAACCTGCATATAGTAATTTGGTAGATTTAGTAACTAGTAGTAGCGGTGCTAAAAGCATCTTTGCGCTTTTTAAGTTATCAGTTACACCCTTTGCATTTGCTCTTGCCGCATCCTTTCTTACTGCTCTACCTACTTTCAATTGGTCTCTTTTTTGAGCAAATCTTTCTTTAATGTCTGCTCCTAACGCTGCACCTGCTCTACCAAAAATCCCTTTACCTTTTTCCTTTGCTTCCATTTTTGCTAATAGTACAGCATCTTTTATTCTATTCTTATCAAAGGCATATTGAGTTTTAGCATTTTTTTGTATCTGTAATTTTTCTTCGCCTAATAAAGAGTTGCGATTCTTCATATATTTTATCGCTCTTAACATAGATTTTTCTCTATCACCAGTGGCTTGAAATACGCTTTGGTATGCTTCCGAAAATACTAATGCATTTTGGCTGGTTTCATCCAATTCTACTGTGCCTTTAATTAATTCATATTGACTGTCATTAACTTTTTTCATCACTTTATCTAATTCTTCATAACCTTTTATTTTATCTAAAAGCGACTTTGCTGCTTCAGATTGGGCTTTCATATTTGCTCTTGACCGAGTTTCAAAACCAGCCAAAATAGAAAGATATGCTCTTATTTTGTTTTGTGTACTCCATAAAGGAGTGCCTGAAACTAAACGACTAAATGTAGTCCAAGCCTTACCTGCGCCTTCTGTGCTAGCCGCCGCAGAAGTAAGAGTCTTAGTTAATCCCTTAAACTCAATACCTGCTTTAATTGTTCCAGTCCTTAGAGTATCTAGGGAATTAATAACATCTTGAGTCATACTATCTACTCCTACTTTTTCTCTCCATGTCTTTTTGCATTTTTTCCATTTCTTCGGATTTTAGCGTTTCAAAAGTCATATGAACTTGTAGTAAATCTTTAACTAGATATACTGGCATTTTGTATATTTCTAAAGGGCTTATGGCTAATGCTTTAGATAAAGTATAAACGGTTATTAAAGACATTATATCAGGGGTAGTTTCTTTACCCTTCATACAATCTCTTATTCTTCGTTTTTTTCTTCATCCTCCTGCATCATCGCCATTGGATTAGGCAGGATTTCTTTTAGTTGATTCCCGACATATGGGCTTATTCTAAGCATATCGAGAGTTGAAAGTGATGGTTCAGTTTTTTCAATAAAGTTTTCTATCATGTATCTATACATGGCTTGCAAGTCAATATCGAAAGACTGGGTTCTTTGGTCTATCTTCATAACTGAATTAAGTGCTTTCTCGGCCTCAAGCCAAGTCGGTTCTTTAACCCAGACTTTTAAATATTCATCTGATTCAGGAGACACTCTAATAAAATGTTCCTTCGCTGCTACAAGTGCAAATAAAGCACTCTTATCTGTTACAATTTTCTTATTATTTAACATATTATCCACCTTCAAAAACCAACAAACAAACAAACGGTGTGTTGGTGGAATATGATTACTCTAATTTAGAATCCTTTTTTGGAGTCTCCTTTGGAGTATCTTTCTTAACTGGCTTCTTTTTCTTAGAAACCTTTTCTATTTTCGCTCTTTCAGCCAAATACTTATCTCGATAAGAAGCCATCTGAAATCACCCCTGTAATACCCAATGGGTAGTTGTAGTGCAATTGGTTAATGTTCTTGGCATAAGAGTTGCTTCTACCGTAACTGCACCCTTATCTTCGGGAACAGTCCATGTATTAGCACTTGTAAAGTAATCATCAAAAGCAAGTGTAAATGATTCTCCACTATCCTTAGTAAAGACTAAATCAATGGATTGGGAAGTATCATTATTTTCATCTTGGCTTAATAATTCAGTAAATAGTTTATCATCTGTAACTAAAGCAGTAATAGCAATCTCATAGGTTCGCTGTGCAGGAATACCGTCTTTAATGTTTTTATTACCAACACCTAAGAACCTCTTGTCTTGTAGATTATTGTTTATTGTTAAAGTAAAGTTTGTAATCTTTAAAAACTGTTGTCCATAAACACTCATTGTTCCATCCGAGAAAAAGAATGGTTCTAAATGAGTTGGTTCAGCAGTAAAATTAAATAGGCTAGAATTGGCACTTTGTCCACCTCTTGATTCATAGCCGGTGCTTGGACTTGCTAATGCTTGAGGAATTGGAGTAACTGCTCTTGTATTCAAATCTAAAGTCATTTTAATTTCTTCGTTTTCATTAGCCGTCATTGTTAATGTATTAACTCTATTTCCTCTTGCTACACGAACAAAGTTAATATCTTCGGAAGCAGCATCATTATCAGATAAAAAGTTATTTGTTACATCTTTTGTTAATGAATATTCTAAAGCAAATGATGGCAAATGTGCGCCATTTGTTTCTTCAAACTTATATGTAATATATTGTCCAGTTGCAGCAACCGGATAAGAAGCAGAATCAAAGTTTGTTTCCGGTGCAGATTCAACAAGTGGGTTAATAGGAGGAACAATATGAACAGAAGGTGTGCTACCATCACCAACAGGATTTACTCTATGAATGAATGGGCCTTCATCAATATGGGAAGTATTGCTTGTTCCGTGAAAATATAATTTATGTGCGGCTGTTCCGGTGTGGTAATTAGTTGGGTGTTGAGAATCCGAAGTGCCTCCACCAAAACTCAATTGAGTACATTTACCTAAAGCGTAATAAAGCCAAGTTACCTGATTACATACTAATGCAAGGTTTCCTCCCGAAGCAGTTTCAATGCCCTTATATTGATGAGTAAAGTTTCTTGTTCCTCCAAGAGAAAGATTTAATTGTTTCATTTCAACTTCAATGTTTGGGAAAGAAGCAGTTTCGACTAAACCTAACCAATTATCAGCATGTAGTCTTGTTTTTCCTGTTCCGTCGTCATCGGAATCGGGTGCAGGACAAGGTGCGCCATATGCTCGTAATACAAAAGAATCTTCTGCGGTAACAACAGCACTACCAGTAGCAGGGGTAATAGTGAAAGTATCATGGTCGTTTGTAGTAATAATGTGAGAAGAAGTATATACTCCGTTATCATACCAATCTAAAGAACAACCAACATACATATCAGGCACTAATTGAAATTGTGCTAATGTTGATTGTAAAAATTGAATTGCTGTCGTGCTTGTAGTGGCGGGTTGAAAATAAAAGTCCACTTCTGGAACTAAAGTCATTGATGCACCGCTACCTAAAAATATACTATTATCTACCATGTTATCCTCTCCTTTCCTTTACAAACTTACTAAGGGAGTGTTAATGCGAATCTTTTTGCTTCTATTGTTAATTTATAGCCGAATAAACGCTTACTACGGTCATTACTTTCACTTCTTGAACCTACGAATAATTGATTAAACTTTGACCCATCACTCGCTGTATATCCGGTTCGGCTACGCTCAAGTGCATGACGGGCGACCAAGTATAAAGCCCTTAGCCTATCTCTCCCGAAATTGGCATCTGTTCCTGCTCTTTCATCGTGAATTGTCCGTATGTGCATAGTAAATGAGTATGTTTCATTTCTAACATCAAAATTAATAGTAGGATATTCAAGGTTTTGAGAGTCTTCAAAAAAGATAATGACATCTTTTGCAGTTAAATCGTAACGAACACCTTTATTCTTTTGTAAGGTTCTTACATCAACAAAGTTAGGAATAGCCACATGGTCGGCGGTAATCGTTCCTGCTTGCTGTAAAGTAGTAGCGGAAGAAGCCCAATTACTACTTACTAAATCTATAAGAAGGCTGACTTCATCCATTCATCCACCTCGTTTTTAAGTGTTTTATTATATGCTTTAATGAAATTTTCTTCTGCATATTGCATTACTTCTTCATCACTTAAAGATATATCAATGCCTAAAATTTCAGATAATTCTTGAGTTGCTTTTTGTCTTTCTTGTTGGATTTTTAAATATTTTTTAAACTCGCTTATTTGAAGTAAGGCTAAAACGGTTTTCATTAAAGACCACCATTAGAAGTGGATTTAGGTAATGGTACACTCTCTTGATTATTGGTAGATGATTGTTGTTTTTTCCTTGCAAGGTTTTCTCTTTGTCTTTTAATTTTTTCTTCAAGGTTTCTTCTTTCCACATTTTTAGGTTTATAATACTCATAATCTGCTACATTTTTAAATCCTGCTTTTCTAGCACCTCTTCTTTGGAGTGTAGCCTTAACTCTATCACTAAGTTTTTTCTTTTGTTGGGCATTTGCCGGTTGTTGTGATTGTTGTTGTTGTTGTGATTGTTGTTGTTGTTGTGATTGTTGTTGTTGTGGTGGTGGTGGTGATTGTGGTGGTGGTGGTGGTGGTGGTGGTAATGGTGGTGATTGTGGTGGTGGTGGTAATGGTGGTGATTGTGGTGATTGTGGTAATGGTGGTGGTAATGGTACTTTATTTGGTTTTTGTTTGGCAGCAGCAATAGCAGCATTTAATTTATCTTCAGTTAATTGTCCTGTTATCTTCGTGTGTGCATTTGGGTCAGCAGTTACTTTGTAAAGTTCCCTAATCAAACCTTCTATGTTTTTTACTCTTGTTTGTTTTATTATATCAAACCAATCCATTTCATTCACCTTCAATCAATTAAGAAAACCAAATCCGCTTTGCCCTTGAGTATATCATCTGCTTCCTTCTTGAGTATATCATACTTTTCCTTAGTTGAAATATTACTACCCGTTTCAGCGATTAGAATTGTTTGGTCGTCATGTCTAAGCAATTCTGCCGCTACTAACATTGTTGCGGCTTTGTGTATTGCAGACGGAACACGATTACTACCTGCAATATAAGTACAAATGATTGAATTTTGTGTATGGTAAGGATAGTCTCTTAAAAAGAAAATACGCCCTTCATCCCCTATTGCCCAAAAAGAACCAAGTCTCTTCATATCCTGCATATCTGTGAACGCAACCGACTGGGTGCTTGAGGTTTCACCCGCCTTATCAGCAAGTGTGATAGTACAATATGAGCCATCCTCGCCCGCTAAAAGGCTAGAAATGTTCACTTTGTTGCCATTATCGGGGTCTGTGCTAGCATAAAAGAAATCACTTATGTTTAACCCATTAGGTGAAGAAGTCAATACTTTGTCCCTTGTTGCACCTGTAAACTGTGCGGTCTTTGATGGGTATTCTTCATTGATTAAATGACATATTTCTTGAGCCGTTGTTTTAGAACCAAACCCATTATGGAAAGTATTGTGTGCCGATAATGAACCTTCAGCATGGTGATACAATACCCAAGAATCTCCACTATTAGGTAATTGTAATGTAATACTTCTTAAGTCTTTATATCCTGTTGTATCTAAAGTTAAACTGGCTTGAGCAGAAGCAAGTTCTTGATAACTATTTCCTTGCCAAACTTGTAATGAAATTACCTTCTTTAATTTTAAAGTATCTAATTGAACAAAACCTACATATCCACCATAGTATGATTGCATAGGGTGTCTAATAAATTCAAAGTTATGAAATTCATTTCTGTAAATAATTGGCCGATAAGAACGCTTTACCTTGTCATCAATAATACCTTCAATGTTCTTTATGATTGCGCCAATTTGCGCTTGAGTCGGATAAGTAGAAGTTGAAAATGCAGGTATTTGTAACATGTTTGAAACTGCATCTTTATCAGTATAATATCCACTACCTGTTGAATAATCAACATTGATTGCTGTATAGTCGCTTGGGGAGGATGCAATTGCCATTCTTAATCACCTTATGCTAATGAGTTCTCTAAAGTCTTAAATGCTCTTTTAGTTGAGTCTATAAATGATTTTACGGATTTAACATCCCCGCTATTGTATTTTTGCCCATAAACAGTCCTTTGTTTATCTTTAGTGTCAAGCCCAATATTTGCGGCTTTTGTTTCTATTCTATGAGTAGCATTGACTAAGGAAGGAGATTGAAAAGTGTAAGTAGTGGTCGCCTTTTTTTTCTGCTTATCCATTATTTCGTTTCCCTTTTTGTCTTTCTTTCCAGTTTTATATTCCACATATTTAGTTATAATTTTCTCTATTTTTATTTCTATTTCGTATAAAGCCCCATAGTCTCTAAGGGCTTCTGAAAAAGTAGATTTTATATACGGTTTCAACTTCCTTTTAAATGCTTCTTTTGCATCTTTATTGCTAAAAGCAGTCGAAGTAACAGTAACATTAGTTTTTTCTTTTAAATCTTCTAGTTTTGATTGTACATATTCACCCATTGGGTCAGTAACACTTTCTTTTTGCCATTGTTTAAGTTTTTCTATTTCTGACTTCATCCATGATTTGAGATTTTTTACCTCACCAATATATGTTTTATAAAAGGCTTTACCTTCTTTCCTAGAATCGCTTAACGCTTTAATTCTTTTTACTACTTTTAACATTTCGGTATTAGCAACCATATTAAGAAGAGTTACTTTTTTTCCATCTACTATCCCTAAATCATTAATACGATTAAAGTTAGGAAGAATGTATTCTCCCCTAGAGACTATTTTTTTTCTTGTGCCTTTTGGTTTTTCAATTGTCTTTTTTTCACCAGTTTTAGTTTTATAAGTAACTTTATTTTCTCTCCATTTTGGATTTTGAGGTTTTCCGAATGGAGAGAAAAATTGATTTATTATTTTTTGTTCTTCTTTATTGTATTGAGTTTCAAATTTATCTGCTGTTGGTATTTTTCCAACCATTAATTCGGTATCTATCACTTTTAGTTTATTAGAATACAGCATAATATATGAAGATATTGTGTCATTTAATTTGGAATTGGTTAATCCTGTCATTTTTGTAGCATCTAGAGATAATCCACCACTAAACTTAGCACTTAATACTTCTTTATTTGGGGTTTTGTTTAAAAATTGAGTTTCAAATATATTGGAGGTTTGATTTCCAGAATTATAATTTTCAGCAGTTAAAGAACCCCCCGATATTTCCTGCCCTCTATAACTATCTTGTTTTTTGTCTTTGATAGAAGTAGTTTCAATTCCACCTCTTCCTTTTCTTTTGACAGAACGAGATTCCATCAAAGAAATAGGGGCATATCCTAATTCCTTAAGGTAAGCAATCTTGCTATTAGGCATAGGGTTTTCAGGATTATTAAAATCTAGTTCTTTAAATCGTATAGAGCGTAACTCAACAATAGTTACTTTTCCTTTTTTCCCTTGTATTTTGTCTGGGCCTACAACATTTACTTCGGTACTTCTACCCTTTTTTTTACCAATATATTTACTGTATTCTTGGAATTTTTTATCGGGCATCCCTTTTCTTTTTTCATCTTTTGCTTCGTTAGAAGTATCAGGATTGTTTAAGGTAAGAGAAAGATTACTATTTAAATCTTTAACAGTGAAGTTACCCTTAGTGTTTTTTAGTCGCTCTAATGCTTTTTTCCCAGAACTACTCAATTCTATATTATGGGTAGCAATTATTTTTTCAAGGGGAGTGGTTTCTATTGAAGTTATTGCTGAATTATATATTTTAATGTATTGGTTTTTGTTTTTACCTTCCCAATTTAATATATTAACTTGTTCCATTTCATCTAAAGATAACAATTGTGCTATCTTCCTATGTGATTTATCTTTATTTACTAAATACCCACGAAGTAAAAACAGAACCATTTCTTTTTCAATAGTATTTTTATCTAAAGAAATTTCTTGGCCCGTTCTTGAGTATTTGATTTGCAAGGCTAATCAACTCACATTAACCATTTAGCCCAAGCCGCACCTTTTTGAATGGCTGAACCTAAATGTAATCCGCTTGAAGGTGGCTCATAACTCATTTGATTTTGAGCATCAATCCAATATGGCCTTCCATATCCGTCTGTTCCCGATGGGGGAATAGGATAACCCGAACCATTATTTACAGCCCCTTGCATTTGTTGGTATTGTTGTGTTTGTCCGGTTAATCCGGCCATAGCCATACCTGCTGTTGGCCCTGCGGGGTTCATTCCTCCCATGTTTCCACCTCCGCCAAATCCTTGAGATTCGAGATATTGTTGCTTCGCAAGTTTGCGTTGATTTACTACTTCTGAGTTAATGGCTGATTGAAGAATCCTTTGAATATCTAAATCAATGTTCTCTTGAGTAATTCTTTCGTACTCCCTCATAGCATCTGCATCAATGGTTATTTTTGAACCAGTAGTGCTAAAAGATAATTTTGCTAGCATTTGGCTAACTACTCTCTCTACTACATCTTCCATTAATTTCTCAAATGTAGTTAAAAATTGCTCGCCGTGATATTGAAAAAATTCTTCAACATGATTATCCTGTAAAGATAATAAGTTATTCACATTTTTAAACTGTTGGTCGTTTTGTGCATGAACCGCACCCATTACTGCTTTATTACTTGTTCCAAATACCATGATTATTCCTCTCCTTTACTATTAGTTACCATTGATTGTAGTCTCTTGGTATTAGTCTCTATCTCGGCTATTAGGCGAATTACTTCCGCCATCTCGCTCTCATTATCCTTGACAACGGGGGGCGTTATAATCCATCCGGTTGATGTCAGCGACAAAACATCTTCTCTCGATAATGTTTGTAATGGGCCACTCTTTAGCATTTGTGGCACTTTAGGTCTAGGAATGAATGCTTTGAAATCTAATCCATGTTCGTCTGCTAATATCTGTTGTTGTAACATTTCCATTTGTTTATGAAGACTAGCATGTTTAGGACAATAAGTACCTCTCATCGGTCTTCCTTTAGTAACATTATCTAAGGGAATAGGTGGGCGCAAATAGTCTCCTGCTTCCCAAATATGGTGCATTCCACAAACGACGCATCTATCCTTTAGGTTAAACTTATATCCATACTTTACAATGAATTTTTTCTTCTCAGGTAGTAATACTTTTTTAATCTCTTTTAATTGCTTCTTAGGTTTTAATGCAGTAAAAGAGTATTCTTCGATAGAACCTGCGGCCCTAAACTGTTGTAGTTTAGGTAAAAATATATTCTTTGCTTGCGGGCTACTTATTAAATTCGGTTGTTGATACATAGTTATTCCTCAGTAATCTTTTATTAGAGTTGTAATTCCTTTGTAAACCATTTCGGGGTCTGACTTTGCCGAAACAATATATTTGAATGTTGGTATTCCTTTATCATTTAATTGTCGCATACCATACTTAAATGGTTCATAAATATCATGTTTGTCAATTGATTGTCCTTCTCTTAATGGGTATTTGTCTCCCCATATATCATACTTATTTGCCCAAATACTTACTGCCATAGGATAATCTACTTCTTTTTTTCTTTTACCATTAGGCCAAACATTAGATGTAATTGTATCTACTAAAAATTTCCATGCTAATTGGTGGTCTAAGTTGGATGGTGAGTCTAAATGCCTGTGGTCTATCATAAAAATAACATATTTTACTTTACGGGTTTTCATATCTTTTACCCATTCTTTCCAATACATTGCCTCTCCGCCAATGTCTGCACTTTTTAATGTGTGAGAATCTCCATCAAACTTAACTACTTTTCTACTCGCTCTTTCCAAACCAACTGTTCTTTTATTAATTTGTTGGACTTCGCCTCTTGTTCTTAATTGGTAACTTAATGTTGTTTTACCAACCATAGTAGCCCCATAAACTCCAAAATTAATAGCATGGACTCTTTTATAAAAGGCTACTATTGCTTCTGTAATTAAGATGGCAAATCCTGCCATTACTGACATTTAATGACCCCCAAAAATAGTCTTAATACTTTCAATTACCCAACCCATGATGTTTATGTCAAAGACACCCATTATGTTTCCTATAAGAAACATGGACAAAGTAGCAAATGAACCCCAAAACCATGCTCGCATTTTAATAAAGAACAAATCTGCGGAATGCGCTCTTTGTTGATTGTATGCGTAGTCGGAGTCGGAGAATCCCATTATGTCTCCAAGAACCAATTAAATCACCTCATTGTTGAATAGTAGCCAAAAACTCGTTTGGTATTTGACTCTCTTCAAATGAAGCGGTTGGAGTTTCGGGATAAACATTGTTCCATGAATCCCGCTTATTTACTCCGTATTGTTTCATGCTTTCACGAAGTTTTTGTTTAATTTGTTGTTCTCTAGCAACCCTTTGAAAATGTGCTTCAATTTGCCTATCTAGCAATCTAATTTCAATTCTATCGTTAAGAGATAAGTCGAATAGTGCTTTCATAACCATAATGCCACCAACTGTAATCAGCCCAAATAAGACCGAGTGTGCTAATGGGCCATAAGGAAAATTAAGACCATATGCTGAATAGAAATAAACATTTGCCCCACTGACTGTTCCGACAAATAAAATTGTCATAACTAATCGAGTATCGTTATTTAATGCCGCCATTAAATCACCTCAAGCAAACTCAATAGACACGGCTACTGCACCACTGACTTCTTCAAAGTATAAGCCATTAGTGCATAATACACCATGCATGTCAAATTCAATCGTTTGATTAGCAGATAAAGTCATTCTTGCGATTTCTTTACCACTAGCGGCTGTATTGTCATATACTTTAATTACTGCCGCTGAACCACCGACTTCTGTTGCATGAATGCTAATTAGTTTAACTTGGCCTGTTACAACCAATTTATTTTCTGTTAAAACACCGCTACTTCTACAACCTGCCGCCATAATACCACTTCGCTAATTGGAGGAAGTCGCCCCCTCCTATTTAATGTGTCGGTCTATTCACTTCTTTGAAGAAGACTTAGGCTTGGTTTGAGCCTTTGTTTTCTTAAGAGAAGTCTTTGGTAGAATTGTTCTCTTAGGAGCAGGAAGTAATTCTTCAAGCAATTGCTTACTTGATGAAATTTCTTTACCCATTTCCGTAGAAAATACCTGTAAAAACCTTTCGTTTAATTCTAACAATTCGTCTTTATCTTCTTCACCAAAAACAAAGAAATAATTTGGGTCAGAAAGACGGATAGCCGCCCATTTTACCGGAACGGCTACCCCTTCTTCCCTCGTAATTTCTTGTTTTGGGTTGATGTAAAGCCGACGAATTGATGAATTATCACTTAATCGAACTGTTACCATTCAATTCACCTCAAAGGTTGCCATAAACACGCATTCGGACTGAACCACCGTCAGCATCATTTGACGCTGTGGCGTTTGTTCCGTCTAAACTTGTGAACATCAGTGCTATTGAACTATTAGATTCATAAGCCCCTGTTGCCGAACATTCTATTTGTGCTTGTAGCCCATTAGCGTTATCGTGTCCTGTAATAACTGCCGCCGTAATTGTTGATAAACCAAAAGAAGAAGCAGGTATTACTGAACCTGCCGCTACTATTGAATCTACATCAACCAAAGCATCAACCACATATTCGTCGCCAACCACTTTAGGCCGTGTAATTCCTTTATGGTCGCCCAATAAAGTTACTGTAAATGATAGTGCCAATTAAAACACCTCACTGTCCGATTGCTTGGAAATAGACAACATCGCCGCTAGTGCAAATTAAGTTAGCAGTCCCGCTTGCTAGCGGTAATGCTGACTTAATAGTAGCCGCATTTGCTTCTACTGCTGCGCCTTTATGTGAAATTACGATACTTTCTATTAAAGAAAGTCCGGTTTCAATATCGCCGTCTGTTCCGTCTGCCGTTGTTTGACCGCAAACTAATCTACGGTTTCCTTCTAAATTCATTTCTAAATGTATTACTGTTGCAAATGCCATTCTTAATCACCTCATTGTATGTTTGTTATCTTTCCTTGTCCTTTGAAGAATGAACAACCGACTTCACCAATTGTTCGGTAAAGCGCACGATTGCCCAATGTTCCTACACCAAATGGATTTCCGTTTGCGATACCATCCTCAAAGTATTGAGTTGGTTTCATAACGGACAACCAAAGGTGGTCTGTATCAAGGAAAAGCATATCACTTAGTTTGGATGAAGCCGCACCAGTAGCGGTCATATCCTTAACAGGAATCAAAGGAATATCGTAGTATGTTGCTACTCTAAATCCAACTTCTTGACCCTTTGTTCCTCTTACACCATTAACGGTAGGAACAATCTCTTTTCTATCCATAAAGCGTTCTTGGCTTTGTAATAGGTCAGCAAGGGCTTGAATAGTATCATATCCAGTAAGAATAACCTTTGGAGAGCCACCCGCAAGTCGCAAGTTGCGAATCATGTTGTTTAGAAGAGTTAAAGTCAAAGAACGAACATTACCTGCGGTATAGTCTGTTCCGAAATCAACCTCTGCATCAAGGAAAGAAGCGGCAGTAAATCGCTCACTACCGTAAATTTTTCCTAATGCGTTTGAAGCAGTAGTAGTATCAGTAGCAAGAACCCCACCATCAATTAAGAGTAATTCTGCTCTTGATGTAATAACCTTCAACAATGATGAATAGTTGTTACCAATGTTAGGCATAGCGGAAGATTCACCGTAATGTTCTAATGGCATAACTAGCATCTTGTTTTGGACTTCAGCGTGGTGCTTACCCATGTCTTCACGCATTTGCGCTCGAATATCTCCGATTCCATCGTCAATTTGAGCCATTTCCATAGCCAATTCACTGAAATCGAATTGATGTGCAACAACTTTTGGACTCATGTTTAATTGAGCATAAGTTGGAGCAATTGGGCCTAATCCATCTTGAGCAGTTGAAAGTGCGGCATTCTCAGGAACACCACCAATCATATCTGCTCTTGGCGAATCCGAACCTAATTCAGCAAGGTTCTCTGTTCCGCTTGCATCAACGGTAAATAGATTTCCACTTCCACCCGCAGGTCGGCTCTTTAATACTCTCCAACCACTTGAAGAATAAGGTCGCTTTGCAATCATTGAAAGTGCATTGACTTCTCGGTTTAGCATAGACCAAACCTTTTGTCCGTAAACGATGTTGTATAATGCTGAAACATCGGAAACTCCACTACCGGACAATGATGGAGAACCATCGTGTCCTGTGTGAATACCACCAACCATACCGGCTTGCTTCAATAAAGCATTACCGGCAGGTAGATTGTTAATTCCGTATGTTTGCGCTTCTAAGTCTCTAATTGTGTTAATATATCCTGTCATTTTAAATCACCTTCAAATGTTGTTCACCATCTTATGAATATCCGACCACTCCATTTCTGAAATGTCTTCTAATGATGGGAGTGTAACTGTTGCTTCTTTTTGAGCCTTAATGATTGAATCCTTCTCAGCGGTCAAAGACTTTCGCAATTGCGTAAATTCTTCCTTTAGAGAAGAAATTTCACTTGCAGCGTCATATTGAGACTTTGCGAGAATGTTTTCACGGTTTGCTCTTTCGGAGTTAAATCGTGTTTCAAAAGACTTTCGTAGATTGTCGTAAGCAAGTGCTTCGAGTTGTTCTTCACGGTAAGCGGCGTAAGCCTTTTCAATGTTTGAATTACTCAAATCAAGAGAATCAAATTCATTGTTGTTGAATGCCTTAACAACAGGCATATCCGAAGAAGTCGGCTTACCGTTGTTAATTACGATTCTGTCAGCAGGTTCGCCAATTTGGTTTCCTGCACCATCAAGAGTACGAAGGTATGCTTTGTCTGCTTCTTCATAAGAAGAGTATTCTGCATTTTCTTCTTCATCAGCCATTTCTTCTTCATCAGCCATTTCCATGTCTTCTTCTTCATCAGCCATTTCTGCGGTTTCTGACATAGAAGCCCTTTCCATCATGTTTTCATCCTCTTCTTCCTCTTTGCGAAGCATATTAACTTCTTCCAAAAGGGTGTCCAATTCGCTCAGTGCCTTTTCTAGTTTTTCACTCATTTTTTCACTTCCTATATCTTGTTTTAAAATATCGAATTTCGCTTCGGGATTTATGCCTTTTTCACATATTGTTACTTCATGGAGTTCTAACTTACTTATTTCGTTATATTCCCCTAATTCATTGTGGCTTTTCTTTACTTTTTGTAATGCTTGTCCACCAATACTAAATGACCTTAATGACCCTTTGCGAATGTTTCTTCCTACTTCCTTTGCTTTTTCAATGTCATCTCTTAGTTTAATCACTACAAAGAATCCCACATCATCTACTTCGGATTTCCATAATTTTCCAGTTTTATCTCTATATGAATCTACGACTTCTCCAACTTGAACATTTGAATGATTAGTCATTACATTTCTAAACTTTGAATCTCCCATGAATTTTTTAACTGATTCTTGTAATGCTTTTAATGTAATCAAATCGTTTTGTTTATCTACAATTTCAATGCTCGCATATCCACCAATCATTAAATCGTCGTTGCTTTTGAGAATGTTGAACTCATCATTCCTTGTAGCCATGACGCTTATACTCATGTTGCTCAAACCTTCCTATTGTCTTTGAGTATATAATAGACACGGCTCTATTTAGTAGGGAGGGTCAATTCTTTATACCTATCCTCATAGATATTCCACACTCCCCCATCCGATTCATCATCAGCAGGAGTTTGTTTATATCCCGACCATGCTAGCCACATTTCCTTGTTATCTACTTTAAGCCTTCTAATATTAAACTTAGTTTCAAACTTATTCCCTTCTAAGAAATATTCGTGATAACCATGTTTTTGTATTCCTAATCTTATGCTACCTTCATCTAGAAGTTTTCTCTTAGAAATGTTATTAGCAATCATAGCAGGGAATTTTCCGGCTTTACCAAACAACTCAAATATATCGCCATCATCTTCTAAATCAATAAGCCAATTCAATGTTTCGTCTTTAAGTTTAATAACTAAGTTTAAATTATCATCATCTCTAAGATATAACTTAAACTTACCATCTCTGTATTCCTTTGGGGTTTTATATTCCTTAAGAATATTTTCTTCTTGTAGTATTTTATCATCTTCCGAATAAAGTTTATTGGTCTTTTCATCATATGAAATGCCATCTCTTTGCTTCATCCAGTCTTTAAGTTTATCTAATTTACTTTCTAGAATATCTTCGTATAAATCCTTGTGGTTTTTAACTAAGAAGTTATGTAGTGCTTTGATAGTTTGTGGGCCTTTTGTTTTCATAAACTGAAAACCTGCCACTGTTAAACGAGATTGCTTGGTTTTCATAATTTCTTCCGCTTGGTGTTTCCATAAATCCAAATCTACTAAAGCGTTTTTAGCCATCAAATTGTCTTCCTCGAAGCCATAGATAGTAAACCCATCCATGTCTCCTTTAATTAGAATAGAGGCTTCTCCGTGAATATGGTCGGTTATTGTAATCCCTTTTTTAAGGGCTTCAACATTATAATTTAATGATTTTTCTCCGTCATTGGATAGCATCTCAAGAGTAATCAATTTATCGGGGTGTCTTGCTTCGGGTAATTCTATAACCTTAGCGGAGTGAACGCTGTATATGTCGCCCTTCTTCTTAACATGGTCTATTTTTACTCTCACTATGCTTCCTAAGTCAGCACTGATTTTAGTGTTAAGAGCCTTACCAACAAGCATATAGGTTTTACCTTCTATTTCTTGATAGTGTTTTCCTTCTCCTTCTGTTGGCCCTGCACCCAAAGAATAAGCGTAATTACCACCAGATGATTTCTTATCAAGAACAATCAAATCTAAATCAACAAAACTCTTCCATTTAATCCATTTAGGGTTTTTCTTAGTCCCAACATAGTAAGTAGATGTAGAGTCTTTAATAACCACTCCCTCTGCTGTCGGCATTTCCATTATTGCCCTAGAGTATTCTTCAATATCTTTAATAGAATCTGCTAAACGAGTATCTTTCTTAGAAGGGAAAGTTAAATCTTCACTTGAATGAATAGAGTAATTATTGAACATTAATTGCATTCGCTGAGTTAAAGTATCTTCTAGTAGCGATTTTTCATTATGTCTTAGTAAATCAAACATGTGCATTCTCAATCTACCGTCTGGGTTTTTATCATTAAAAACATGAGAAATAGTTTCTGCTCTATTAAGTGCTTCATCCCCCTTAAACAATAACAAAGAACCATCTAAAATACAATCACCGAAGTGTTTCTTTTCTAATTCTTCTACTTGTTTTTTACACTTAGAAGTAATGTCTTTACCATCAAAAGAGAACACTTTAACCTTCTTATCTATTTTTTGCATTTGAATACGAAGCCCGTCATATTTTTCTTGAACATAATATTCGCCACTAAAACCTTTAAGTTCTTTAATGTCATCTATTTCAAAAATACGATACATTGGTTTATTAGGAATGATAAAATCAGACTGAGATTTCTCTTCACTAGATTTCTTTTCTTCGGCTTTCTTAACAGGCAAGCCCTCAATTTCTTCTAATTCACTCCATTCACCCTTATCATTCTTAGATAAGAATATTAACTCTAATAGATTCATCGCTGCCTTTACTTTAGATTTGACTTTGTTTGAGTCTTTTCCATCCCCATAATGTTCTATAATATACAGGTCTATATCATCCGATTCTAGGTCAAGCCCCTGAAGACCCTCCGTAATATCGTCGGGTTCGATGTCTTTAACGGCGTAAATGTCTGGAGATAGTGCTTTACTGTCTTCTCTAATAGCATAGTGAACGAATTTAACCATGTTACCCGTTGAAGATAACAATGCTTCTAAGACTTCACCTTTGAATCTTTTAGCGAAAGGGTCATCTATGGATTCGGAAGAATAGCGAAGTTTCTTTATTCCTTCAAATACCTTTTCAGCATTTTGTGATTGTGGGTCTTTGACATCATCTGCTTCTAAATCTGAAATCTCAATAAAGTTCTTTAACTCATTTGAAAGTTGATTATTGTTTTCATAGGCTTCTGTAATACCATCTATTATACTACGCCACTTTGCCCCGTATTCTTTGGGGTCAGTACGAGCCGATAGATAAGCCACTCTTACTTTTTCAAATAAGCGAACAATTTCATCCGATGTGGACTTATCCTTTTCAAGAAGATAAGCCATTTATTTCACCTATGAACTTCTACCAAAGTACATTGTAAGTTCTTTTAAATCAGAAACGATTTCTTTTAAATCTCTTTCTAATTTTGGTATCTGTTTAATACCAGCAGTAAGTAGTTTGGAATTAACCTTTTTCATAGCATCCGATAGTGTATTAAAGGTTCTATCGGCCATTTGCTGTTGTTGGTCTGTAAATTCTACATCTCTATCGTCTTTCTTGAAATCACCGAATCCACCCTTGCTTTCACTAAGCATATTCATTTGCTTTGTTAATACTTGGTAAACGGCCTCTACTTGTTGTTTAAGTGCTTTTAGTGCTTTTGTTTCTTCTTCGTTTAAAACACCCTTAGCAAGTTCCTTTTCAATTTTTCTGTCGCCTTCAACAACAAACGCTCTTGCTGAACGAACAGCAGTAATCATTTTTGCCTTATCAAATGCTTTCTTAATTTTACCACTTGTAAACTCTTCTCCACCGGAATTAGCATGAACCTTGTCTTGCTTAATACCATGCTTAGATGCTTTAGCCTTTGGTCTTTTAACCTTTTCAATAATAGGCTTAGTGTCTTCACCATCTCGTAGTGCTTCTAATGTTTCTCTTGCTTTAAGAATTGCTAATTCGATTATTTTTTCTTCTCTTGTTACTTTTTCCGGCATTATTGTCCACCTACTTTTTCGACCATTTTATGAATGTCAGACCAGTCCATACTTCCAACATCTCCCATAGGAGAAGAAATACCGCTACCATTATTCATGTTTGGGCTTGGACTTTGAGAAACAACTAAACCGGACTTCATCAATAGATTATCCTGATGATATACTGTTTTTTCTAGATTTTCAATCTTTTCTGTTAAAGCCTTAAGAATGGCTAATAACTCTTCATTTTGTTCTGTCATTTTTCATCACCTTTTTTCTTTGGATAAACTAAATCTCTTAATTGCCGATACAGCAACTCGTAGTCCTTACGAAGTTCAGTAGCGGAAGCCACTATGTCAATGTTCCTATCATCCATTGACTTCATTTTTTTCTTGAGTTTATTATCGGACTTAACTAGGTCTAAGTCCTTAAGAACATCAATTAACTCACCCATTTGAGTAAAGTCCTTTCCGAAAAATTCTGTCGGTTGTGCCGATTGTAGAACCTTTTTAAGACGCTTTCTTTGTTTAGCATCTAATCCGTCAAGCAGTTTTTTTGGCGTGTCTTTCTTATCCTCTTTGAGAATAATTTCTTTTCCTTCTTCGTAAAAATCCCATGTCATTGTGTTCAACCCTTTATTTTTTCATTCAAATCTTTTAGTCTCTTCCCTTCTTCTTTTGAATGCTCTTTCCAAGAAGTAATAAAGTCTTCTAAGTCATCATCATCTAAGTCTATTACTTTTTCATATTTCTTTTCCAAATACTTAGCAATATCAGCAATTGAAGATATTTCTTTCCCTTCATCATCAAAAATAGGATTGGCTCTAAAACTTTGAGTCAAAACATCTAGCATCTTTGGCTTTTCTTTAATTTTTTCGCCTGCCATTTTTGCTCTTTTAATCTCAAAGAATTGTTGTAGCAAAGAAACTTCTTCTCTTTCTTGAGTAGCAGTTTTTAGGAATTTTTCTATTTCTTTACTCTTCGCATATAGTCTTCTACTTTTAGTTTCAAAGGCTTTAATATCGGCATATAAATCCTCAACAGCGATAACTTTATTGTCATCAAATGCGTCAAACAATATATCAAACTCAAATTCCCTCATTCTGCCAATAAATTCTTCTCCTAACGATTCAAAATCTAAGTCTATTTCTTTAATAAACTCATTATAGTCTTCATTTGCTTCCGTTCTAATATTATATTTACTTAACATTTCTTCTTCTTTAAATTTCTGTAACAATTCTATTACCGCATTTTCTAAATCTCGTTTAGCAAGTAAAGCCTTTTTGACTCTTTTTATAAGACCGCCATATGGCCGTATAGGTTCATTTGAAATCACTCTACCTGAACGGTCAGTTTTTCTACCCCCCATAAAGTCTTTTCTTTTTTGTGGTGGTCTAAGAGATATAGGAACAGTTTTATCCCCTTTGTATGGTTCAAAACTTTCTGGTATTATTTGTTTAATTTTTTGTTTAGCAGATTGATATTTTTTCTTCATAATATTCATTTCATAAATAAATTCTGAGATTCTTTCAAACTCAGTAACATATTCTTTATTTTTCCCGAAACCATCTACTATTTTATCTAATAACTTATTTGTTTCAGATAGCATTTCTTTATTTTCAGAATACTCTTTTAGTTCTTCTTCTGTAATAGCAATCATTCTTTTTTCATCTGCCGCCCAAGCAGAATCAATTGCTTCTTGTAATAATTTACCATGAGACTTACCAAACACTGTGAAATCCACATTCTTGCCGATAACTGTTTGAAACATGTTATTTAGATTTAGTCTTTTAGATGGTTTAGTGTCCATAGTGAAAGCATAATACTTTTCTAAATCCTCCACAATCTCTTCAATTAATTCATCATACTCTTTAAGTAAAACCTTTGGAATCTTCTTAACTCTCTTTTTAAGTTTAAGACCCTGCATAATTTCCTTTCTTCTATTAGCCATGTAACTTTGAATTTCTTTTTTATCTGATTTTAGTTTTGCTCTTGGAGTAATACCATCACCCCTTTCAGCAAACTGTTTAATAACATCTAATAAATCAACATCTTTGAATTTTTTCAATCTGAATGTTCTAGATATAGAATTAGCACTACTAAGAATTTCGGAATAGCCTTCAGATTGTGAACTATAAGGTTTATTTCTAATTATGATTTTATAACCTCCTTTACCTTTTGAAATGTCAATCATTCTAAGAGTCCTAATGTATTCACTCGCTTTTTTAAGTTCTGATTTTTCTTCTTCCCTTGCTTCTTCTTCCCTTTTTTTGTCTTTTATTTCTTTTATACTAGCATAATTTGGTTTTACATATTTTGACCTAAAAGTTGAGCCTCGGTCTAATACCTGAACCTTAGTATCTTTTTCCTTTCTATTTTCCATCCATTCGGGAGTTGTTCTAGTTGGAGTTGTTCCCCTCGGTTGTTTTTCTTTAGTTGGTTTCTCCATAAGAACCATACTTTCTGGTATTCCTAAAGTCTTTGGAGTAACTCCACCAACTTTTCTCTTTTCACCTACTAAACTTAAAATGGCAACAATAAAATCTCCACCGTATGAAAGTAGTCCACTAAGAACCTTTGCATTATGTTCTTCATTTCCTTTTAATGGAAGTCTTATAAGAGAAACATTATCTTTAAACTCTTTTTGTAATTTAGGCCAGAAAGCCTTAGTAACTCTATTAACTTTACTACTATCGTCAGTTGAGCCGAATATTTTATTCCTTTCCCTTTCTGCTTCTTTAGTTTGTGCCATCATTTCTTCATTTCTATTATTAATTAATCTAATAATGTTAGTTGCATTTCTCTTAACCTTAACATCTTTGCTGTCATCCTTTAATTTATTAAGTGCCTCTAGTAAATAAGTATTAACTTCTCTAGTTGCGCCCATGCCCTTAGCACCAGCACCGCCCTTTTGTCTAGTATTTCTACCAGAAGTTTTCAAAAAATCTGTTAATTTCTTTTTGTATTCTGTGCTATTTTTATCTACCTTACCACCTTTCATTGGTAAGCCATCATAAGGAAACTTTACAGCCACTTGTTTTAATCTACTTAAGTATTTTTTTGTCTCAGGTTGGTTTAAAATAGTTTTAAGTTCTTTTAGTGCAGTTTTATTATTTAATGTAAGAAAGACTTCTTCTCCAGTAATATCTATTTGTTCTTTTGGAGTATCTTTAGGTTTTTTAGCAGGATTGTCAAAAATCCTTAACCTTCTATCTCCTAATCTTTCGGAAGAGACTTTTCTTTTTGAACGCCTTATTCGTTTGCTTCTAATCTCTCTTCCTTCTTCCAAATCCTTTTGGTATTTTGAATCAAATTCTTTTTTCTTTTTACCAGTCAAGGGAGTATATTTAAATTTCTTTTTCTCTTTTTCTTCCGCTTTAGTAATATCACTTTCAATATACTCAATAAGACACTTAATTAAAAATTCGGGGTCGTTCATACGACCTGCTATTTGTGCCTTGAGAAAGACCATATTAAATCAACTCAAAAAGGAATGTTCTCTTTCTTTCCACGACGCTTTGAAGGTGGTAAAATAACATCGGGAACATCATTAGAGGTTCTCATGCTTTTATGTGAAGTATCAGGAGGTAATCCACCAACTGAAAAATCTCGGTTCTTTCTAAGTGTTCTTCCATCGGCTGAGTTTTGAGACTTAACCTTAGCCAATTCTTTCTTCAATCGTATTTCTTTTTGCTTTAAATCTTCTGTCATATTAACCAACTCTTCGTTCTGTTCTTGAATCAACATTTTGATTTCCTGCTTCGGCGGGTAATCCAGTCATGCGCTTATCCGGCCCTACTTCGTTCCTCGCTTTATTCCTTGTGGCAGGTGGGTTCTCTTGGGGTTTAGAATTACCGCCTTCTGCAAAGTTTCGCATGTTTTCATCCAAATCTCTTTGGTCTAAATTAGAACCTGCTAAGGGGTCTTTACCTTGTTGTTGTTCTCCTTCAGCCGGTTGTTCGGGTTGTTGCGGTTCAGGCTTCTTAAAAGTAAATTGTCCCTCTTCATCCATATCAACTTCAAATCCTAGATTTTTAATTGAAGCAGCAATATTAACTTCTATCTCTCTTTTACGAAGACCCGCAATTTCATCTTCCTCTTCTGATGGAGGAAGTTTTAATTCCCAATCTGTAATACCAAATTGCTTTGTTAAGTAAGGGAAAACATAATTATTGTAAACATTTTGCGCCATTTGAACTGCACGATTTGTAACGAGTATTTGCATACCTTCATTATTCAAGCCACCACTGGTAGTATTGTCAGCCATGAATACTTTACTTACTCCGTAGAATGCTGAAATCCTATCTCTTAAATCATCCTTGACTGAAATGTAATCCATTTCTTTGAGAGAATCCATAAACTTAATCCACTCAACAGCCCCTTTACCGCCTTCGGCTTCAATTCCCATAACAGGAATAAAGTGAGGGTCGGCTTCCATCTTTTCTTTTACACCTCTCCAAAAGGCTCTCATTGAATCCATGTTTCGGGTTTGAACAGCCAAAAGACCTCTTGGCATTCTACTCTTAGTATAGGCAGAATTGACATAATTCTCCATAGCAATAAGAGTCATAATGTGATTATATAGAGTAATAACAGGAGAGAACCCATAAAGACGACTTGGGCTGTATTTACTAAAGTGTAATACTTCTCCTTCTAAGAAGTATTGGTCTTCGCCATTTGCTCTATTAACAAAGTGAACTGGTTTCATATTAGAACCACAGGCTTCACAGGTAGCATAAGGTTCAGTAGATAGCATATTTCTATGGTTAATACAAGTAAATCCTTTTGTTCCTTTTACTCCGTTCTCATCTGCATAAATAAACATAGTTACTGGGTCGCCTCGATAAATCTCTTTAATGCGGTGCATTCTAATTTTACCATTACCGTCTAAGAAATACTCCTTAACTAAAACAATATAAGCATCATCCATAGTATTTAAATCATCTTCCAATTCTTTCAATACATCAATGAATAATTGTTCCGAAGGATTAACATATCCTTCCAAAAACTTTTCAGCAAATTCCAACTGTTTAACATCAGGTATTCTCAAATCAGTAGATTCACAACGAGAACACTGTTGAACAGGTCTTTTGTGTTTTTTTCCACAATTGTTACAGATAGCCTCGAACGCTTTTTCCCAAACATAGCCTCTACGGTAAACTTCTTGTTTTAGTTGAGTAATACAAGTTCTTACAATTACTGACTGTTGCACCATAGAATAAATGATTGGTGCGGTCATCATGTAATTGTTTTGTCTTTCTTGAATACCCATATTGTATATCTGCCTATCCGCAGGTTTAGGAGTAGAACGCCTAAACAAGTTAGTAAAGGAAAATCTTCTTCTTTCTTCAGCCATCCCTTACACCCCTACTTGTTTGCAGGTTTCCCATCCTCTATATACTCTTCGACTTTCACTATTGGGGGTTTGCCTTGTTTTTCCCAACAATCCTTACAAAAACCAAAAGGTATGACTTTTCTATGTGATTGAGTGTAACAACGAGTGCAATAAATATAGCCCAATTATCTCACCTCATCCCAATCAATTAGCCCTAATTTTTTCATTCTAAGCCAAAAGTTTCTCGACCAATTTTGATAAGAACTTCCACCTATAAGGGGTATATCTTGCTCACCTTGTAATTCTTCTCGCATTTCACGGACATATTTTTCGCCACGCCCTGCGCCTTTTTTTCCTTTAACTTCAAATGCTAATATAGACCAATAAGGATATAATTTATTGCCTTTTTTGTATTTTGTTATTCTTACCTTAGCCATAGCCTGTCCGTCTTGAGATTCCCATATTCGGTTTCCCTTTCTTTTAGAATCGGGCCTTGATAAAAATTCTCTGGGGAATTGTAGTAAGTGTGGAGTTGAAAGACTTTGATGAGGAACAGCATGTCTGTTACTAGAGTCTATTAATGGGGCTTTTAATATATCAAACCACAAGACTACCACCAATCTGTTCCATAGAATCCATCAAGGACATTTTACTATTGCCTTGAAGTTTAGCAATATCATCTAAATATATTCCTTCTTTGGCCCAATCAAAACCTACATGGTCTTTATGGTTCTCCCACTTCATAAGTTTGAATATTTCATCACAGCGACCTTTGTACCAGTCTTGTTTTTTATATGATTTTTTCATTCTTATTAACTCAAGAAGTAACTCTGCATTACCTTTCTTTAATCTAAAATGAGGCAAACATTTTGTTAATAAATCTGTAACATGGTCTTGCGAATAAAAATTAAGTCTTTGAACAGGCCGTGTATCTTGCGGTGATTTTTGATTTAAATGTAATTTACCAAACCCAATTGATTTGTGCATCTCTTCCATAAACGCACGACCCCTATCTCCGGTAGCAATTAAACCGACTCTTGGGTTATGGTTTCTATCCATTGTAATATATCCATCAGAGTCAATAAATGCAGCAGTATAAGCCCAAATATTCTTTTTGATTTCATTTGGCATTTTATAATATCCACCATTAACAACAGCGACATCTAATTTTTTAACCATTTTAGAAATCATATTTGAAGTAGTGTTCTTATGTAATACAGAAGGCATTTTATCATGGAGTTGTTTTGCTCCAATTCCGGGCTGTTTTCTTATTTCACTCTCTATGAAAGAAAGTACTCTTTCTTTCTTTGATTTAACAAGAGACTGGTCGGAAATGCTTTTAATTTCTGCTCTAAAATCTTTCTTTGCTAAACGGCAAGTCTTTTCAAGAGAAGAGTAATCTTTACCATAAACCATATCTGTTTTCTTTAAATCATGTTCCCAAAACTTACACAAAGCATCTACTACTTTTCTTCTTGATTTAACATCTCCCATTTTATTTAGTTTCATCAAATCCTTTTCGTTAAATCTCATTTTGAGTAATGGTTCTTTGTATGGACTTAACCAGTAAATAGAATCAATACACTTTGAGATATGGTCGGAGTAGCCATCAATAACAGTATCAATTGCTTTAGCCATTCTTACTCTATCTTCTCCTTTTAGTTTTCTTCTTGCTTTACGCATCTTTCTTACTAAATCTGGAATATTTTCTCCATCAACAACATACTCATTAGGAAAAGAAGAAAGTTGTTTCCTTGCTTCGGTAGCGTTAATATTTAAGTTCTTAGATAGTGTAGTAACTGCTTCGTAATCCGACATAACATAATCAGTAATACCTTTATTTAGTTCAATGCCGACATCGCTAAGGGCTTGAACAACAGGTTTCTTTTCTTCCTGTAACTCTTCTAATTCTTCAATTTCATCTTTTGATTCAATTAAATCTTGTTCTGTAACCATCATAACCACCTCAAAAGTTCACACCTATGACTCCATTACTATGCCGCTTGTACTTGTTGGTAGTGGGCGGTTCAAATATGCCTAAGTCGTCAAGGAGTATGAATGTTTCACTCATTGTATGTGTTGCCGCATTCGCCAAGGCAAGGCTCATCACCATATCGTCATGCGCCCCAATGCCCTCAAACTTACCTTTTTCAGTGATAGCAAACATTGATAATTCTTCAAGTAAAGTCATTGAGACTCTTCTACTTTCTTCGTTACCATAAGGCAAGTTAATCTTTTGATTTTCAAAATTCATTTGGAGGCTCAAAATAATCTCTTCCTTTTTCTTTCGAGTAGTATTGAAGTCGTGAACATTCAAGTCGCTCACATTTCTTAATTCTTGAGTAAAAGATTTAGCGAAAGTATTTGTTTCAAATAGAACAACTTCAGGATGAAACATCTTTCCAATCAATCTAACCTTTTCTATGTTTTCTCTAAACTCTACATTCTTAGAACGGTCAATGAATACAATTGTTTTATTGTCGTGTTCATCCACTTCTAATACAGTAATAACATTGTAGTCGCCATCAGTGGAAATAGCAGGGTCTACTCCAACATAATACTTAAATCCTTCACGACGATGTGGCTTAAGAATATGTTCTTTACTCTTTGCTTTCTCTAAATATTCAGGATTAAACAAAGAAGTTCCAGTAGAGATAGGAACGCACAAATATTCTCTTGTGAACATTAAAGAACCAACTTCAGCCTTTCTTGCCATTAGTGCATCATAATCCCATCTCTCCGGCCATAGGGGTTCATTGAGAGCATTGAAACAAGGATATGTTCGGACAGTATAAGCAGGATTTTCCTCAAGTTGTTGGTAAATATCTGTATAACTGAAAGGAGTTCCAATAACTCTCAATGAAGCGGTGTGGTGAAGTGTTGGTATCATGTCTCCGTAAAACCAATCTGTAACCTTTTGAATACCAGTCATACTAAACTCTTTCAAAGGGTCGTCAATAATAATCTCTTGAGGGTGAAGTCCACGAATCTGTGAACCAACGGAACGCTCTAAGATTTGGTTTCCGTTTGTTAATGTAATATTACCAATAGCCCAACCCCTTGCAGGTTTAAATTGTTTAAGCATTGGGTGAGTAAACATCTTATCAATGTCTCTCATGTGAACCATTGTCTGTTTTTGGTTCGATGAAATGTAAAGCATTTGATATGGGGGTTCTTGAAAGACTAAATTCCAAACAACCCAACTGTGCATAAATACAGATTTTCCGTGGTCTCTCGAACAAACAATAACTGTTCTTTGTGTATCATTCATTAATTCAAGCCACTCTTGTTGGTATTTAGGAAACATAAAACCTAAAACATTTTGAAAAAAATAAGGAAAAGAGTTTTTGGATAACTCCATATCCATTTGATGTTCAAAGTTAAAGGTTTCTATTTCCATATCACCACTTCACTTTATTTGCCCAATAAGCGGCACTTGTCTTGCCCCTCTTGATGTTCTTAGCGTGTCGGCTCTTAAATGATTTGCGCTTGGCTTTCATTCTTTTGCTTTCACCTTTCTTTGGTTTACCGGCTACACTTGCGCCTTGTTCACCAAATCGAATTGTTTTTGTTTTCTTGCCGTCTTTAACAACAACGACATGAGATTTCTTAGGGTGCTTTGGTGTTCTCTTTGGCTTACTAAATCCTGAAACTCCTGCTCTCTTTAATGCAGGGTGTTTCTTTCTAAGTAGTTTAAAGTCCTCGGCATCCAACTTTCCGTTCTTATTTTTATCAAGTTTCTTTTGCTTAGGACTTAAAGCCTTATTTGTTTTCTCTCTACAAGTTGCACAATCGCAACCCATTTTTTCTGTGCCACAATGGGCTTTTAAAACTTCTTTCCATTTACTCATTTTTCTCGCCTCATTTGATTCTCTTTAGATTTTACATCATCATCAATTGGGCCACCTTTGGCCCAAGTATAACAAGTCCTTGCCGAATGGCATTTAAAATCGTGCATCCAACAATAACCTAAACGACCGTCTTTATCAGTAGATAGTGGCATACATTCATCCATTCTAGGAGATATGTCAAATGCAACGCAGTTACTACAATTAGATTTCTTAGCAACCTTGGCAGTAGTATTCCATCTTTTAGCGTATTCTTCCCAATACTTTTCATCATTTAGATTAAGAGGCCCATATTGAATATGTTTTTCTTTAACAGCCCTATCTCGATTTTTAGTATTTAATTTTAAGTTCTGTGTTGGCATAGGGCAAGAGAGTTCTTTTATAATTATTTCCCAACTCATCTTGTAAACGCCCCTCTTCTTTTAGGTTTGTGAGTATAAATGTCTCCATCTCGGTGCATAAATATTTTTCTTTTCTTTTGTAAATTAGATAGTGCGGCTTTAATTTCAGATTCTTCTCCAAACTGTTTTAGATTCTTCATACCTAAAGCACCGCCTTCTTTCTTAATTTCAGCAAGAATCTTTGCTTCTATGTCCATTTTTAATATATCTTGCCAATTCATGATTTTCCCTTCCTTTTTGGATATGTTTTACAAGCGGCACAAGTCGGCCTACATCTTTGCTTAGTTCCTTTAGAAGCATCTTTTCTTCCACAAGGTTTTGCTCCTTTTTTATCATCTTCACATGATTGACAAGAAACCCAACCCTTTACTTTCGGTTGTCCTTTTTCACCTTCGGCTTCTTGTTCAAACCATGTTTTCAAGGGATTAGCCTTCTTTACAGAATTACCCCAATTCTTTGCACCAACTTTACGGCATTGAACTAAAGCACCACTAGCATAAGCAGAAGGCCATGTTCCCTTTTTGCCCGTCTTAGGATTTTTTCGGGTATAGCGAGCCTTAACTTTCGTATAGCAAGCATCCTTTTCTTTCTTTAGTTCCTCAAACCAAAGTTCAGTCATCACTTACCACCTCGGCTTTTGTCTTCAACATCATACCTTTCAGTGCTTGAGCGAAGCATTTCATCTTGAATACCTAATAAACATTTATATCTTCGTTCTGGAAACTTAAGACCAATATTCAAATACATGTCCACCATGTTTTTATTAATCTTTCCTAAATTAGAATACCTAACAAACTTTTGTTTATTTCCCATTAAATACTTGTCATCTCGAATAACTTTAATTAGGCCTTTCCACATACCTTTAGTGATTTTTTTATTAGAAATTCTAATTTTATTCTTTCGGGCTTTAACCAAATCAAACCAACTCCCTGTATTAGACTTAATCCACTTTTGTACTTGGTCTGCGTATTTGGTATCTTTTAGTTCTTCTCGGATTTCTTCGGGAAGTTCTTCAACTTTCATATCCGTAAATCCTCTTTTTCTAAATGAACCCTGTTCTGCTAATTTTTCATTAGCAACATTGATATACAAGGTTTTACTTCCTTTCTCAGATAGAACCTTTTGAACACATAAACCAAATAGGCCCTTTCCTTTGTAGCCTTCTCTTGTATGAATACCTGCGCCAAGTAAGACACTCTTATACTTTGCTATTCCACAAACTGCTACGGGAGTTTCACCATCAAATGCTACAAACATTGTTGCCGGTGCAGTTGCCCAAATAGAATCCCTTGAAAGGTTTGGGCCATAGCGCATACTTCTTTTCACATAATCAAAGTAGCCATCATCATTAAATGCTTTAACTGCGGCATCCTCGGACATCTCCTTGAAAGTAATATCACTTTCAGTATAGGTTTGCTTCTTAAAAGTAAGCCTTTGCCCTGTCGGAAAATCAGTAGAATAAAGAGCCTTAGCATCCATTACCATTTTCTTATACTCATCCGTAACCTTTCCATCAGGAGTAACGAAACTTGCACCCGATTCATTCTTTTTAGAAACGGCAATCGAATCCTGCTTATACTTCTTTGCTAATTTAAATATGTCTTTCATGTAATCTTCGGGAACATTCGTAAGCATAAAAGAAGGTTCTAATTCCCACTCAGCATTACCAGTAGCACTTGTAATAGTAAATGGTTTTTGCCCTCTTTTCTTTAACTTTTCATTTAACTCAGTTAAATCTTTGAGCATGGCATCGCTTAAACGAGAGAGTTCTTTACTAGAAGTGGGCCTATTACCTTCCTTTGCAGCAATAAAAACATTACTGTTTTTCTTGCTAAGGTTTCTTCTTATCTGCTTCTTATTATAGGCAGGAAGAGTAGTCTGTCGCTTCTTCATAAAATCACCTAAAGTTCGCTTTTAAGACATATACATGTTCTGCATCAATTCCGTATTCCTTAGCAATACCTTCAAAAGAATCTACTGCTTTAACTACTCCGATAATCTCACTGGCACTCATATCAATGTTGAAATCTGTTTCCATCTTAGTAATCATGTTTTCCATATCATCATAACTATTTTCATTTTTCATTGAATGAATAACGGGTTTCGATTTTAATATTCGTAAAGTATCATGTGCCTCAAGTAACTTTCGTTGTATTACGCTCTTAGTAACTTTATCCAACAACGCCAATAGTTGTTTAGCCTTATCACTAGAAAAAGTTTCTGTATCTCCTTTTTCAGTTCTAATTTGTAAATTAGTTCCTCTCGTTTTAATAACATCAACTAGGGCTTGAATTGGATATATGTCAGTTGGGTCATTAGCATTCCTATCATCGTATAAATCACTCACCAATTCTTTATTTTTTGGGAATCTATTTTCTTTTTTACCATCTATTTCCCTTTGTCCATCTTTGGGTATTAATCGGTAAATAGAACCCAATATTGAACCGATGTCCTTACTTAAGTTTTTAGTAACCTCATCATCATCAAAAACATTCTTTAAGGTAAATAATAAAGTTCTAGAATCTTCATATAGGTCAGAATAATTAGTGATATTATTTGAACCTGCTAAAGTCTGCAAATATTTAATAATATCCTCAATGTCTTCTTCTTGCAAGAATGCAGTATCTCTTTCTAGTAATACTTTATTTATAGCAGTAATTGCTTTGTACTTTTCACCTATTGGCCTTGTTGCTGAAATTAACCTAATAGTAAAATCTCCCTCGAAGGGTAAACGAATACCTGCCCTGTATGGAGAAAATTGAGGGGCTAAGAAACAATTAGCCATAGTTTTTGAAATGAGATTAATTGATATGCTTATTTCTTCATCTAAATCTTTTGCTTCTTTCATATCAGTTTTATCACTATCATATCTTTGAGAACCTTTTGAACCGGCTGCATATTGCCCATAACTAAACCATATGAACGGTTTACCTGAACCTCTACTTACCATTCTATCTTCGGGGTCTTTTGATATTGGTGTTGTTCCTGCACCTGCCATATTTACATTCACTTGGCTAGAAAGAGTAGTTTTATCTTTTTCTATGAATTCTTTAAATAACTTTAGGAATTCATTTATTGAATCTTCTGTGTCTCTCGCTTTTCCAGATAAAGCCCGATATTCATTTGCTAAAGCAGAATCATTAACCATAAATATAGGCAAGTACAATTCATCTCCAATGTCTTCCACAGATTCTAAACTTTCTAAAAAGTTTTCAAATGTTATATCAACATCTTTTTCTTGCAGGGTAGGGTAATTTGCATTATTGTCAGAAAGGTCATCAAAATATTCTTTCAACTCTTCTTTTAATTCTTGTAAGTTAGTATTTACCATTCCGATTTCTTTTAATTGATTCCTGAAGTATATTAAACCTAATGGGTCTAATGGGTGCTTTTCATCAAGAGTTTCAGAAAAACCTTCTATTTGAGCAGGTAAAGAATCTTCTTCTATCTTTTCATCTATATCGCTCGACTGTTGCATTTGTCCTTCTTGGTTATAATACTTACTATAATCAATATTTTCATATAACCCTACATCTTGAACTTCCATGATACCTCCGATATAATTTAAGAAACTTTCAAATGCTTCATAGGCAACTATATCTATATCTTTCACTGGTACTTCTGTTCTATCAAACTCATGTATATAGTTTAGTTTCTTTCTATTTTCTTCAAGTGAAATGAACTTATATAGGGCTTGCATTTCCTTATCCTTTTCTGGTATTTTATCCAACAGTTTAGACAATTGTAGTAATTCTTCATCTAATTGTTGAAAAGAATTATTTCCTTTACCTATGCCTATATTCTTCCAATATTCATAGGTATCTTCTCTTTTTTCGAAGTTTTTCATGCTTTTTGCGTTAAAAACACTCTTAACATCGAAGCCAACAACCATTCTAGCACTGATTTGTTGGCTTTCTTTAGACTCTCTACGCCTACTATAAGAGTCCTGTATGCTCTCAAATAGCCTACGCATGTTCCGTTTAATGACATTTGTTGCTTGTGTGTCAGCAACAAATTCGCTTTTTTTGAGAATATTCTGCCATTTTCGCTTAATTTCATCCAAATCTATGGCTTTTTTACGCTTATCTCGCTTCATTCCACCATTAACTAACTCTATCTCATCCGGCTCAAAGTCATCCCGTATCATATCAGTAGCCTGTAATTTTCTGCCCATATACCTAATTGCAGGTATGCTTCTAATTAAACCATTAAGTAGATTTTCATAAAGGGTAGCAGGAGTAGAAGCACTACCAACGCCTCCCTTTGCTTTAAAGTAATCTTTTATGTCTGCTATAATTTTATTTCTTGCTTTAATTTTTTCATCTCTATCTAAATCAATATATTTTTGGTTGAACATTGGCTCATATTTATTTCTTAACCTTCTAATTAGTCCAGCCTTAACTTTAGTTAATTCTCTATATTCATCATAATCTAGAACAGATTCATAATTATCTATATAGTGGGGCAAATACTCATATTGCATAACTATTCACTTTCCTGTTTTTTTTCCTTAAATATACGAGCATCTTTTAATAATTTAAAAGTTTCTCCTGAGAAAATGCCCGAATAAGATTCTTTATTTTTAATTAAGTAGTTTAAATGTAGTTTCAGTTCTTCCTTAAATAGAGTATTGACCTTTTTAAGCCCTATTAAGAGTTTTTCCGACAAGTCGCTTACTGCCTGTTCCAAGGTTGGGTCTGTAAGTGATAAGGCTTCTCCCTGCTCTTCTAAAATAGAGTCAATTTTTTCAACCTCACTATCTAAATTAGACTGGGCCACTTTAACTACTAGATAATAAGCCATAATAAAACAATCAATAATATCATATTGTCTAGAGAGTCTACTGTAATATCTATCTAGATTACCGGAATCGAAAACCAAATCAGAAAGGGAGTTTTTTGTCAATATTGCCCTTTCAATTGCAAATTTAATAGAATTTGGTGTAATTTCTGCTTTTTCTGCAGAACCTAAGTCTTCTGGTTGTAATTCTTCTGGATTTTCTTTAATAAACTGCTTAAAGTTTCGTTCTATGCGCCTAATTGTATTTATTCCTTTTTCATCAACGGCATGGTAAGCATCTCCAACTTTAGAAAGGTCTTTTAAATCCTTTGATTCTGCAATTTCTTCGTAGTCGAGATAAATGCCCATCATTTTTTCAGATATTCTCCTGTTATTCAAATATCTTTCGTAATCTCTATCCAATGCTTCTTTAGCCCCTTCTTTATCTACATCAAAGTCTTTCCTTCTTTGAGAATACGCCACCGTAAATTGTTTTTTACCCATAGCAGGTGTTACTTGGACTCCTTCAGTAGCATTCTTAAAAATAGAATCATTTTTTGGTGAAATTAGAATCCCTTTTACGAATCTAATAGATGCGATTTTCTTTCCACCCGCAGGAAAGTGTATGACTCTTGAAATTCTTTGGTTATTTAAGGTTCTCATATACAAATCTTTACTACCTTTGTTATTTACCTTCCCTGCAAGCATTAAAACATTAAAATATTCTTCGATTTGCTTACCTGTTAATGACCCAATCACATCAACATTTTGTGAAGAGGCAGTTTCCATTTCATCTAATTTTAATCTAGCAGTAAATGGTTCTTTACCAAGTAATAATATTGGCAAAAATGGAGGAATACGGCTACTTATAGTTTCATCATCAGAAATATTACCTATTTTTTCTGCTAATTGTATAAATTCGCTACTTTCGGTCTTGCTTGAGCCACTTGGAGCATATTTTTCACTATCACTACTAGGAAAAACCTTTCTCCAAGTCTCGAAACTTCTGCCGGATATGTTTTTTTCTCCTTTTTCCCAGCCTTCTATCGTTTCTTTACCGGAAGGTTCTGCTAAAGAAAGTTCCGCCAAGCCAAAATTATAAATTGGTCTTGCATTATCTAAAAACTCATCAACAGTAGGGGCATTTTCTTCTGGAATATTATTAACATATAACCTATAAAGCGGTTTTCTTTTTTCTTTAGGTATATCTCTAATAATGTTATACATATATGTGTTGTTTTTAAACCTATTTGTTAAATATTTAAATAGTTTATCTAAGTTGGACTTAACATCCTTATTAGAAAAAATATTTTTTAGAGTAGAATCTAATGTTGAAACAGAAGAAGAATATATGTTAGATATATGTTCCCTAATTTTAACAAAGTTATTAAAAATAGTATTGTTAATTTCTTCTCTACCTTTACCTTCATTATTTTCTCTATCTTTTTTGAGTTGAGTTACCCAATCATCATACAATTTCCTATATTTGTTTGATTTTTTGAATGCTCTTTTTAATGACTGATAGGAATTAATATCGCTAAACTCTTGAACCAATTCCATGACTGGTTCAATGTTTTTACTCCTGCCCTTTCTACCGGTAGTTAATGCTATTTGAGCATCAGTAGAAGCATCTGAAACTAAAACTAATTTAGTCAAGTCAGAAATCGGGGGAAAACTCATTGTAATTCCTTCCTTCATTTGACTCTTTTAGTGGCTCGTATGAAGCGTTCCATTTGTTTGAGTCTTCTTGTTAATCTTTTTACATCTTCTTCTTTAAATTCAATGTTTGAACTTCCATCAAACATAAACTCCGATAATTCATCAGTTATAGAATAATATTCTCTCAATATTTTCCTTAACTTTTTATTCCGAGGCATACCACCTCTTTCTCTAAGTGCGCTAGATACTTTATCACTTTCTCTATATATTTTTTTAGCGGTTTTTATATCTCTCTTACTCATTGTAATCTCTCCTGCATTTTCTTTTTAATATCAAGCCAAATCTCAGGATTGTTCTGTGCTAACACTTCTTGAACAACCTGCATTTGTGCGACAATAATTGTATCTTGTCTCTTGTGAACAAGTTTGCCTTTGAACTCAAGTAGATACTTTAATGACTCTCGAACTTCTTTTGCGAGTTTAGTAAGACTATCAATCTCTCTTGGTTCTAAATCTGTATTAAGGAACAAGTCATTCAATTTATCATCTAAGCGTTGAACATTCGCACTCAGCAAATCAATCTCATTAACTTCCTTTTTCGCTATGATAGCGGCTGCGGATTGCTGCACCAAAGGTGCTAAGTGGTGCTTCATGTGTCGTTGCACCTGTGTTTTTGTGATGTCTAAGGCTTGAGAAATACCCTCACTTGTTATATTACCATTAGAAAGGGCTTCCTCGTAGTGTTTCCGCATAGGGTCAATACATAACTTGCATTTGGGGTTACTGCTGTTTGTATATTCACCCATGTGATTTCTTTGATGTTGGGCCGCAGTACCACTTCTCCAATCATTTCTTGAATCTAAATCATCGCAACTTGTCATACCTTGTTCAATTGCGGCTTCCATACTTTCTCTATCACCATGCTGACAAAAGGCACATCTCTTTCTTGTTATCATTCTTTCACCCACATCGTTGTTTTTAAATCACTAGTGTTTCCGCTTAGTTCTTTTGTAGTATATCCGTAGTTTCTTAGTAATTTAGAATACGCTCTTAAACTTTCTTGCTTACCTTTTAGTCTATTAAGCCCTGCTTTTTCTTCTCTAGTTCCTAATTCATTAACTACTTCAGTATAAGTTGATATTAGTTTTTCATCCAAATCTTTAGTGTTGATTCCTTTACCGTCTAATTCTTCTACAATTCTTCTAATTGTTTCTTTAACTAATTGAAAATTAAATTTCTTTCTTTTTAAGATACTGAACCAAACATCAATCCCTCCAAAGTTGTTCCATCCAAGACTTCTTTACTGGTTCGGGAACTTTAGTTTTACCCCTAATATCTAAGTAATTACCATTCTTAAGTTTATAAGTTTCTTTACCAATCACCTTCATAATTAAGGAAACCATAGCGGCCTTTCCAAATGGCTGTAATTGAAATGTTTCTATTGGACTAGCCAAATTAGGCAACTTACCCACATATTGAACAATCAACTGTGGTTTTGCAGACCTAGCACCAAAAGACTTTGTTCCGACAGCAAACTGCATACCCTGTAATATAGCAGCCATTTGTTGCAATTTAGGTTTACCTCCAGAAAATAAATCACTTCTCTTTAACAAAGAAAAAACTTGTTTTCTTACAGAAGGTATAAGAGCCAAAGAACCCGCACTTCTTTGCACCTTGAGTTGGATATTAGGAATAGGTTTTTGTTGTATTTCTTGTATCGCTTCTGATATTATATCATATAGGCCTACTTTCACCAAGTCGCCCTCCCCATAAATAGCCTGTGCTAATGGGGGATTAGCAGTATTAGGAGTCTTACTCCACCAACCTTTCTTTTCATCAAGACCGTATTTATCTTCAAAGTAATTATCTCGATAATGACCGTAAATTGTTTGTGGTTTATCATCTAATATATCTATTTTATTTTTAGCACGACTACCTTTTCTTGGTTTTCCTTTACCTACTTTCCATCTTGTCGGTCTAGTAAAAATAGTATTTCTAGGATTAAGAGTGGGGCTTTTGGTAATACCATCAAGTTTTTCTTTCAATTCCAAAAAGTCTTCTAAGTCATCCACATCAAATACGCTTTTATTTGCTATTAATTCATAAATATCATCCAAGGTTTCAAATATACCATCGCTACCAGTATTCTTAGAATTATCTCTAAGGTACTTTCTTACATGTTGTTGCAATTGTAAGTACAATGTTTTGGGGTAAGTTTGTCTACCAACTTTGGCGTAAGGACTTCCTGTACTTGCTATATCTTCGGAACTATGCCCATTACAAATTTCTTTCCAATCCAAAAACTTTTTCTTAAAATCATAAGAAGGGGCTTGTATTTTATTACCGTTAATATCAACTGTTGATTTCTTCGTCTTCTTCATCTTCATCACCTCCGTATTTGATATTGAACTTTGAAGGGTCGCTACCATGACCCCCAAACGCTACACCTCCGGCTTCCTTATTCAAGTTGCCGCAGGATTCGCAACAAGAGCCTTTGATTATATCCCACCAAGTTACCATTTGAACATCAACTTCCTCAAAATCGTACCTATTTTGTCTTTACTGAAATCTTCTCTTTCAATATTAACTATTCTTCTAACTGCACGGGAACTACCGCTACCGCCATCATGCATAAATATCAAATTTAAAATAATATATACATCTTCCTCTTTACCAGCATCAAGTTCGATTTTAATATTACCCTTTGAACTTTCAAAAGGAGTGTACTGGTAATAACTATCACCATAACCTTTCAATTCATGGTCGATTGCCATAACTAAACCAGAAACTAAAACATCTGCAAAACCTTCCTTCAAATAATCTAGTAATTCACAATATTCTTTTTCCGTGGCCTTGCGCTTATCGTTCAGGCGATACCTTTGCTTTATTAATTCAGATGGAAAATCAAATTCTTTTGGGTTTGTTTCATGTTCATGTTTTTGTTCCGAATACCAAGCATTGAAGTCCCTTTCGCAAGAATTATCCTCAACATTAACTTTAAGTCGAGAAGTATCTAGTTTACCACCAGTTTTTCCCTTGCCTCTAATTTTGGCATTTTTAAGAATATCCCACCACATTATTCCCACCAACTATAACCAAAATTTCTTGCGTCATAATATCCAGAAACTCGATAAACATTATTAGGCGTTCCTCTAGCAAAATCCTCATCAAAAGAATTAGTTCCTGTGCTTAATTCTTCTCCATTAGACCAACCAATCGAAACTAATTCCATTTTATCTTTTAAAATAGTCAATGAAGCAGTATTGGATTGATATTCATGATAATTATAGATAACTATATTATATCCGTCAATCTCTTCTCTGTCTTCACTATGATAATCACCAGTTGTAGATTTGTTAAGCATATCAATTGCTTTACATGCTACATTTTCGGGAACAGGTTGATATCTATGTTCAGTCGCTTCATATAAATAAGCATGACTCTCCCAACCATACTCTTTAGAAGTTGGTTTTTGGAGAATTTCAAAGCGGGTCGCCAAAGCATGTGTCATGTCTTCATGTAATACAAAGTGTTTTTTTAGCAATTCATTACCATTATAGCGTTCTTTCAAAAGCAAACTATAATTCTTTAATTTTCTTGCCCACGCTTGTAATTGTTTATTACAATTATCATCTTGGATATTAACCTTTAATCTAGAAGTATCTAAAGTTTTACCTTTTCCTTTTGCAGACAACTTGGCATTCTTCAAAATATCCCACCACATTATAATCACTTCCTTTTGCCTTCAAACATCTTATCTTTGTTTTTGGGTTCAATCATCTTAATTGACTTAGGAACAGAAGCACCACGCATATTACAGCGTCTAAGAATAACTTCTCCTTTAACATTACACTTAGTAAAATCAACGCCTCTTAAGTCGCAATCTTCAAATGTAACATTTCCAAGAGTAGCATTCTTAAAATCTGCTCTACTAAAGTTACACAGTTTAATTACACCGGCAGGGTCTTGCTTTCGATAAAAAGCAAAAAGAGCGTTCTTAAAACTACAACGCTTAAATGATATTTTCTTGAGTCGAATAGGAGTTGTTTTCTTACCTGTCTTTCTTGTAAACTTACCTTTACCACTTGGTTTCGGTTCGGGTTTGGATAAGTCCAATTCATACTTACCTTTCTTCTTTTGTCCGGCTTGAGCAATTCCTTCAAACTTAGAACGACCAGTGCGACCTGTTCTATTACTTTCTTTTGCTTCCTTTCGGCTGACTCTTTCTTCTACCAAGCGACCTCTTTCATCTCGCTTAGGTGGATATTTCATTTCAGTATATTTAACAGACTTTCTTCGGTCTATTAGTTTACCATTGAATTTTTCACCATCAAAGGATTTACCATCCATAATTAAGTATTGTCCGGCAGGTAATGTACTACTGAACTTTTCTTTTCTATCAACAAATCCTTCAACATGGCCTTCGTCAGTAACCTTTCTTTTCTTGGCTTCTATTTTATCCCACTTTCTCTTTAGAATACTTTGCCAACTCATATAATCAACTCACTCTTTAAGGATGCCTTTCCAATCCATTTTGTTCGCCTGTTGAAAGGCTTCCGAAAACTTATCGTCAGTAATGTCAATATCTGGTTCTGTTTCCTGTGAAAGTTTTTTAGAGTCATCTACTACTTTACGAACAAGCGCACTTGTTAAAATAGCAATATAATCAATAAATGCACCGCTTCTCATAACTGGAATAATTGCTTGGGTAAGTGCATGTCTTTTCATACTAGGGCTATCCGACATTTTTCTATCAACAATTTTAGTTATTTCTTTTATAAACTCAAGCATGACCTTTCCCGAAGCATCGTTAATTACCTCTTGTAGTGATTGCATCAATTCCTCGGAATCTGGCTTTTCCTCATCACTTGGCTTTTTTTCTTCTATATTTGATACAGTATCTCTTTCTATAATATCTAACCTTTCTTCCATTTCTGGGTCGTTTAGCATATCTAATCCAATAAGCATCGGTTCTAATAGAAGAACTTCTGCCATTTTTCTTTTATCAGTAACAGTAAGACCTTCTTCATTTTCAAGTGCTTTAAGAGCATCACCTAAAAGATTTCCACCTAATTCAGTCAATTGACCGGTAAGTTGAATTTTTCCGAGAACCTTAGCATAAATGCCTCTAGAGTTTTTAATTACATCTCTAAACGAGAAGTCTGCTTTTAATACATGTTCCCAATTCATTCTATTATCCCTCTAGTATGCTTTTGAATCCTTCAGGTTTTTTAATTTTATTTATTGAATCTTTAATGGCTTGCTTAATCCTATTCCTTAAACCATCTTTCCCATTAACTTTATCTTTTGGTTTTAAATCAAGTTCATTACCTTTGACAAATTCAATTTGACCCATAGTTTTATCTCTATTAGTATATCGAACTCGCAAATCATATCTAATCTGTTCTTCACCAAGATTTCTTGCAATAATTCTAATACCACAACCTACCTCGGAATCAATCGGTGGATTTGTTTGATTACCATTAATTTTACGAACTTCAAATCTAGCCTTTCTTTTAGAATCAACTAATCCTTCATAGCCTAATGCTGCTTCTTTTAACTTAGATTTCAATTCAGTAATATATTCTTCAATATCTACTTCTAATTGTTTTCCAGTATTCATATCTTCTACTTTTAGAATATCTCTCCAATTCATTTCTTCACTTCCTTAAAGTTCTCCACCGGAATCATCATAGGGTTGGACTACTTTCCTTTCAGGAAAAGTTTCATCCCACGATTCTTCTACTATTTTTAAAAGGATTTGCTTTGCTGATGTTAATGACTCTTCTCTATCAGTAGTTCTATTAAATACATATCCTTCGGGGTGCTTATAGCCCTCACCCTTATAATCTACAATTAAATTATTTCTTAAGAACTTCTTCATTTTTCTCTTAAAGGAAGCATCTTTCATTCTTTTGATTAATGCCTTTACTTTATCTTTCATTCCTTTTTCTATTTTAAGTTGTTCTTCCCAAGTCATGTTATTATCTCCTTAATTTAGGGCCGGCCGTCCGCTTTCTGCTAGTTCAATTGAATGTATTCTAAACAATCTCTCACCATCTTTAGTATGTTTTTCCATGCCATAATTAAAATTAATTCCTATAACCTCTATTGTATCTTCATCGTATTTTCTGCGTTTGGCAGTTATTTTTAATTCAGCCATTATAAATCTTTTATATTTTCCGAGGTCGTTATCAAATCTAAGGTTCGTAACTTTTACAGGATGCTTCTTTTCCATTGACCTAATCAATTTACCGAGTTCTTCCTTAGTTCCCATATGCCCTCTAAGGTCAAGTTCAATATCATCTTGTAATATTTGGTTAGCACTAAATAGTCTTTTATTTGTCCTACGCTCACGAAAATCCATGCCTTTAATTATATTTTCCCAATTCATGTTATTCACCTTACAAATCGGGGTTTTTCTCTATACTGTCGGAAGCCAAACTAATAAATATCTTTCTCAAAACATCCCGTAGTTCGATTGCTAAATCATCGTCGTCTTCAATATTATACTCTTTGGTATATTGGCGTAGTATTCTATCACCACTTCTTACTACATCATCAACAAAATCCTTCATAGTTTTTTCTTCTTTTATTATATTTTCCCAACTCATGTGATTATCCCCTTTAATTTAGCGCATCCCTTAATTTTTTGAAATCAATAATTTTCTTTCCTTTAGCATCTAATTTTTCAAACCTATTCTCTAAAACTTCTTTTCTATCGGTAAGGTTTTTATCTTGCATTTTTATTGCGTAGTATAATGCGTCGCCCTTGACTTTAACATAACTCTTCATTTTTATACTCAGTTCTTTGAAGAATAGCCTTTCATCCTCACCATTAACTATTGAAGAAGGAGAAAAACGAGGAATATCGTCATTAAGTTCTAATCCGTCTAAATGATAATGAACCTTTTCTATTAATTCTTGCACAGCAGCAATATCCTTTTTAATTTTGTATATTTCCCTAGTAGAAATGTTTTTTAGCACTTTTTCCCAACTCATGTTATTATCTCCTATTAAATTTAATGAAAAGTCGTTTTTGAAAAATTGTGGCGGAATTTTTGTGGCACTAGCAAAATTTTTTAATTGATTTATTATGTATTCCCAGTTTAAAAATAGTTATTTTAATAATAATATTTAGAATAGTTTTGTTTGTTTAGTTTTATTAGGATGCATTAGTGTTATAATATCTTCTTTTAATAGTTTTAGTTTTAATGCTATTTGCTGTAATTGCTTCTTATTAACGCTATTAGTCTGTATATTACGCTTTGATGTAGATTGCCTTATATCTACTAGTATAGGAGTAATGATTTCAATGATGCGGTTTAATTCGTTTAATACCTCATTATCGTCAGTCATAAGCCTCCCCTGCTAATGCCTATCGGTATTGGGTATTAAGCGTATCGTTTTTAGGGGTAATATCTTGCTCTATGCGGCGTTTATATTAATAATAACATGTTTAATAGAGTTATATTCATTAAAATAGCCTTATAATATGTTATTTTAATAATAAATCAATAAATAAAAAATTTAGACAAAGCCATATGGTTGTATAACTTGAGGTAATTGCTGATAATGGTGGTCTATATAGACATATTTAGAAAGTATGTTATAACTAAATATAAATAGCAATAGACTAAATATAAGCCAAATCTATACCAACGAAGGCCATAAAGCGCAATAGATTCTATGGATAATAATGAAATCAAATGCCAATGACTACCATATCATAGACCTATATAGAACCTAATAGACACAACCATATGGTTGCTTTGCTTCCTCAGACTTAATACCTATTGACAACATAATAATACAGGAGAGAGAAATATGATAGAAGCACTACAACGACACCTAATTGGAGCAATTGCTCAATTGCATGTAATGAAAGCAGTCCAAGACGAACAATATGAGATAGCCGAGGAATACCCAGTTTGGGAAGAAGAAGGAACACTTGATTTTTTGATAATGGCTTGGGATTTCGTACAATTTGAAGAATGGCGAGATTGGGCAAACCAATTCTACGGAGGCGGTCTTTGATGTATTTGAGGAATAGAATACAATTAAATGATGTGCCTTTGTCTATGTTTGAACTGTGGATTTCATTACCGAATACAGTAATTCACATTTCGGAGAGTTACATATGGGCTACATGGTTGAACGACGGACAATCACTCGACCTTTGGCTAATTGATGAAGATGTTGCCGAATACAAGAAAAAATACCAATTGGGGGAAGAAGAATGAAAGCAAAACAAATGAAGAAAGAAGTGAGAATATACCCATATGAACATATTATGATGGATGACGACTTGGGCGGTGTAGTTATTTATACTAATCCCGAACATCACCCCAACGACCATTATCGAGGAAGAGGATTATATCATGATTGGAATATGGAGTCTTGGTCGCATGAACAGTTTGCTATGCAAATACTATTTGGCTTAATCCAAGTAACAGATGTTCCTCAGCAGATATGCGTAACTGAAATACAGAAGATGTTGAAATGGCAAAATGTAATGGCATTGTATGAAACATTTCGTAAGCGAGGTAATATCACTGTTGAAGAGTGTCCTCACTGTGGTTCAAAGGATATTGAATATGATGGTGATATGGAAACTGATGGTTGTTCGGCTGATTGGGCTACTTGGGCCTATTGGAGTATCAATTGCAACTCTTGCGACGATTTCAGCCTTAGCGGGAAGTATGTGGAGGCATACGGTGGTAATTGGTAAGTAATACCTGCATCAATTCGTGAATTAGGGGAGAATCGGCCAATTATGGTCGGTTCTCTCCATTTTTTTTCATTTTTGGGGTTTGCTACGCTACAAAGCACAACCATATGGTGTGCTTTGACGGCCTGACTATATACTATTCGCACCAATAGTATTGCTTCGTGGCGAAGTGGCTTAATTATTCGGTCGTAACTGAATAGGAAAGGTGAAAAATATGGACAAACAAAAGTATGATATGAAAGCAAACGAGATTTTAGTATGGTTGAATGTGAATGATGCAGGTGCTTTAGGCCCAGTTATCGAAGCGACATTGAAAGCCGGATTGACAGCAGACAGCGATGAAGACCGAGATAAGTTTTGGTCGTCGGTTCGCTCATTGTGCGGTACACTCCCAAACTCTCCGATTCGCAGAGGTATTCAATCCAGCCTCACAGCGGAACAGAGTGCAAATGTGGATTCTGTAATCAATCGTATCGAGAGTGCCTTTGCTTCAATTGGTGAAGCAGACCTAATTCTTGATGTAATGCACCCACGACAGCGTGGCGATTCAATCGGTCATTATGGCTCAATTGAAGACTGGGCTTCAAACATGGCTCAATCTGTCGAACGACAATTGAAACTCGCAATTAAGGAAGACCGTTGGTCGGGCGAATTGACTGACGGACTAACAAACATGGCTCTCAAAGAGCCAAAGGCAACAGAAACGGAGGTTTCCTCCGAGGAATGATTGAATGATTGAGACACTTCGCCATGTCGCACCCCTTCCTGCCCAAATCGGGCGGGGAGGGGCTTTTTTTTGGATTTCAAAAAAGGTTGGTCTAAAGACCACAAAGCACAACCATATGGTTGCTTTGTTTCCCTGAATAATATACCTATTGCATACTTAGTATCATGCGAAAGGAGATAGTTTGTGAATGCAACGAAACAACATGGTATGACGATAATGGCGGAACGGTGGCATTTGTTGATGCCATGCGTTATGTTATGAATATCTGCAAGTGTGAGGTGAAAGAATGACTGCGAATAACTGCGAAGTATTCATTGATTGTGCAAAGTGCAACGCTTTCATCAGTAATTGGACTTATCACAACAAATCGTATTTCTGCGTAAATTGCATTGATGAGGTGATTGAATGAGAAAAGATGGAGAAATTAGAAAGAGTGAACAACTATTTAGAGAAATGCTTGAGAGATTAGTAATTGAAATTGAAAGAGAATTAGGAGATGAAGAAGAATGAAATGTAAAAGACCAATGGCCCACCGACCTGCTATGGAGGGCGTGAATGACTGCCAAGAATGTAGGCGGGAAAAAATAGAAGAACATTTGCTATTATTGGCCGGTTTTGGTTGGACACGGGAGAAAATAGAAAAGTTAGCCGCTACCGCAAAGATAGGTAGAGGCGGATATTTGTACTTTCCGTGGATGTATCAATGGGTAGAAAAGAAACAGGAGTGAATGATATGGATGAAATGAAAACAGTAATTGAGCATTTGGATGAACAGTATTCAAATTGGCAGGTGGTGATTATGGCACTTGTCGAGGATATACTACCGGATGAGGTTTATGAGCAAATCACTGAAATGTTGGCCCAAATGGTATGTGATGAAGAACACCCGCTTCAATTCCCGCATTTGAGGCAAATGGCCGATTCAAAGAACATGAGCGAGATTATCATGTGCATGGTTCAAGGATTGAGTTAATCTGCAATCGTTCAAAGTGGTGGATTTGAGGGGAATGGGGCGAAATGCCCCGTTCCTCTCTTTTTTTTGATTCGAGGTGGCTTTCAACAAAGAGAGCCACCAAGTTACCTTGTCTTTCGTATGTAACAAATGGGTAGAAAATATTACCCTGCAAATTAACACTCTTTTGATAGTATCATTTTCAATTGGCCTTATACTGTATATCGTATAACTATACTATACTATAACTGATGAAAACTTCCATCCTATCATCCATCCTATTCGGTAGGATGCTTAACTTGAAGGTGAGTTACTACTTGTGTTCATAAGTATGAATTATTAATATATATTTATCATATATCCTATCTATCCTATTATCCTATACCCCCCTTACTCTCACACAGCACATTACATAACCCTTATTTTACTTAGGGGTTATGAACCCCCTTGTAATTCACAGAGAAACACACCCCCCCATAGGATGATAGGATGAATAGGATATATGGGCGCAGTACAGCGTTTTTCAATCCTAAGTGGGTAGGATGGAACATAGGATGAATGGTTCATTTCTCATAAGTTGAAAATCATCGAAATCAAATAAATGGTTGATAATAGATTTGAGATGGTACGGTTGGAAAAAACGGGCCGTTTTTCTGTTCGGTAGAATCTCCATCCTTCAAAACCTTAGTTTGGACTTTTCAACGATGTAGATTCTACATCAATTGCTCAAAATGACATCGCTTTATATATGGATAGCAAGTGGAGAGATTGCCTCAACAAAAGGGGCAGGATATGATAAAATGGATAATGTGAAATGGGACTCTCTAGTAATAGAGATTAACGAATATTTAGACGCAGATGATAGTTTGGATGCCGCACTTCGACAAGTTGTTGAATTGCACCTCCAAGTTGGACAAGAAAACCCGAATGAGCGAGAAGCGGCACAAAACGCACTTAAGGCTCTACTCAAAGGTCGAGATGGAACACCGTTCCGTCGAGGACAAAAGAGTAGCGTTCCTGCAAGTGTTCGTGTAGCAATTGACCGCATTTGTGGTGTTGTAAATGAAGCAAACATGGCTTATTACGGATATGATGGAATTATTGCATCATTGTCGTTTAAGCATAATAAGTCAGGTGGCGGCCTTTACGAAGACGCTGATGAATTTGCTTCTGCACAAACAAAGAAGATGCGAAACAAACTTTCAACTCTTTACCGTGAAGGTAACTGGGATGGAAGCGTTGAATCTCTTCTTTCTTCTGAAGAACCTGCTGAAGAGTGAATTAACTTACTTTAAAGCATTCACCTAATTAAATTAATTAGGTAAGCCGAAACATTGGGGGGTTCGCCCCCCTTTGTTTCCTTTTTTAACTACATGGGAGTTTGGCAATTAAAAAGCCCACATCTCCAGATACTTGCAATAAAGGGTTAATCTTTCTCCCTTAAGGGCTTCTCCCGCCGTAGTTACAGCATCAATAGGCTAACTAGAGCCATTGATTTTTATTCTTATTAATATGCAATTGGGGTGGAGGGGGGTACGAGCCTTTATATACTGTTCACAGCCATATTGCTGAATCAACGACTAATATCCGAATGATTGAGATTAGTCAAATAGATTCATAATCAAACTAAATGTCGGATTGGCTGAGCGGTCAAAGGCGCAGGGCTTAAACTCCTGTTCATAATGATTCGCAGGTTCAAATCCTGCATCCGACACTTATATTCAATGGGCGAAGTAGAGAGTAAATCGAAACGGGTGCGACAAGAAGTAGTAGTTGAGCAATCAACTTAATTCGTATCTCCTTCGCCCACTCTTATTCCTATATGGTTGGATAGCACATCAATATCCAAAAAATTAAAATTGATGTAAAAATAAAAATAAAAAAGTGTGATGAAAAATGAGTAACATAACTGGAACAAACGAACAAGAAGCGATATGGGATGCCATTGAAAATAGTATGGATGATATAGTAGTTAATGCCGGTGCTGGCACTGGTAAAACATTTACTATTGTAGAAGCATCAGGAAGACTGCCACCTTTTCTCAAGCGTGGCTTTTTGTGCTTTAACAAGTCTATTCAACTAGAACTACAAGACAGACTACCGGAAGGAGTAGAAGCAAAAACTTTTCACTCTCTTGGATTTAGTGCATTCTTTAAGAATGGTATTAAGCCTAGAGTGAACAATTACAAGGTAAAGAACATTATTGACTCTATTCCTGAACTTGGTCGAGATTACAAAAGCACAAGCCAACTTAAGAAATTGATTGGTTTGCTCAAAGGTTCTATGGTAGATTGTAATGATGAACAAGCAGTACGAAATATTATTGATTACTATAATATCGAGTTCAAGAATACTCTTGAAGAGAACAACGGTATTGCTAATGTTTGTCGCATTCTTGATGAATGTCAAGCCAATAAAAATCAAATTGATTATGATGATATGATTTGGATTCCTCTTGTTGAAAACTGGGCATTTCCTAAGTTTGATGTCCTATTTGTAGATGAAGCACAAGACTTCAATGAAATGCAAAGAGAGTTGATTGTTCGTTGTACGACAAATGGCCGATGTATTATTGTTGGTGATAAAAACCAAGCAATCTACGGCTTCCGAGGTGCGGATAGCAATTCAATGGCTATTTTCTCCGAGCGTTTGACAAAGATGGGCAAAAATGTCCGTCATTTTCCTATGACACTTACATGGCGTTGCCCAAAAACAGTTGTTGCTGAAGCAAACCGATATGTCAAGGACTTTAATGGCCTTGATACTTCCGAAGAAGGTTCAGTGAAGGTTAATTCTCACTTTAATCCTGTAAAGGATGACATTGTTCTTTGTAGATACAATGCTCCTTTGGTAAGTGCGTTCTATGATTTGCTTACACAAGGTAAATCAGCATATGTTCTTGGTCGAGATATGACAACTGGGCTAGTTAATGCAGTCAATAAAATTACTAAGGATAAAAACATGCCAACTAGTGAGTTTCTTCACTTGTTTGAGGTAGATTTCAATACACAATACTCTCGTTTGGTTGCGGCTAATAAGCAAAACCAAGCAAATAACTTAGAAGACAAGGCTAGTTGCATTCGTATTTTTGCGAGTAGAACAAATACTGTTGGTAAAATTATCAGTGAAATTAAGCGTGTCTTTGATGGAAAATCGAAGGGAGATATTATGCTCTCTACTGTTCACAAGGCTAAGGGTCTTGAGGCGGATAATGTTTATATCCTTACTCCTGAAAGAATGCCACACCCGAAGGCAACTAATATGCAAGAAGAACGAAACATCTGTTATGTTGCAATTACAAGAGCAAAGAAGAATCTATATTATGTTGGGCCACGACCAAAAAACTGAGGGATAAAAATGTATAATGCCGGAAAAAAAAGCGACTCTTCGGGAATAAGCGAATACCAATACATGTTACTTACAGTGTTTGATGTAGATGTAGATGAACTAAAATACCTAACTACCCCCGTAGAGAATTTCGTTATGTTATCTATTTGGAAGAAAATGACAGAAACTCAATTCAATTGCTTGTATTATTTATTGCATGGTCTAGACATACCATTCTCTCAAAGATATAAAATATTTGTTGATAATGTAGTGATTTATAATAATCGAATTAATAAGATAGCCGCTAGAACAAGAGCAAAAAATTATAGAAAAACAAGGAGGAATAAAAATGAAAAAAGATGAAAGACTATTAGAATTAGTAGAAGCCTTTAAAACATTTAAAGGTATGATAGTAACTATACATGAATTAAGTAATAAATATTTAACCGAAGAAGAACCGCTTTCCTTAGAAGACCAATTAATGTTCGACATGATGCTTAATGAATTAGGTTGGGATGACAAAGAGGATTTTCTGAATGGAGTTGGTATGCAAAAGGTGATTACTATTAATGTGCCGAAAGAGGAAGAACACAAGTATAAAATCACCATTGAATTTACAGATGTTGATTGGCTACATTCTAAATGTGTAAAAGAACTAAAAAACTTAGATACTGAGAAATATAGTGAATGGGTATTTGAAGAGGAGGAATAAAAATGGAAATCACAATTGAAGCAAAGAGAGATTTAGGCGAAGGTAAGTGGGATAAAATCCTAAAACGCAAAATGGTAGAATTATCATTTGCTGATACTTATGAAGAAGCAAGAGATGAATGGGAAGCAACTGGTAATGTGTATAAACACACTCATAGAGGTAATGAACCGGAATGGACTAATGGACATACCGGACATTGTTTATGTGGGCATCCCGTTGTTTATCACTTTGAAATACACAATACCGTAACAAATGTTCGAGAATGTGTTGGTTCAGACCATATCGGTGCGTATTTGATTATACGACAACTTATTAGTTTGGGCCACCAAGAAGAAGAGATTACTGACAAAATGATTGAGGATTGGCTAAAAGACCGTGTTCAAACTATGAAAGCAGAAGCATGGTGGAAAGAAAACGGTGAACATTTCAAGGAAATGTATAATGAAATACAAGAATTAGACAAGGCTGTAAACATTAAAGACAAAGGTTTAACGATGAGAGGGACTACTTACGAATACTACTATGAACCTAAAACTAGAGCAACAGGGAAGTTTGGTAATCATGGTTATCAAATGGCCTCAATTACTTGGCGTTGGGATAACGAAAACAACAGTAAGAATCAACTTAACAAGTATGGTTATCCTAATGATAGGCTTTGGGGAGATTTGAATCTATTTTACCACACTCGCCACTTACACCAACATAAGTTAGATAATGACAGGAAAATATGTAAAGAATACAATGACCGCCATGCCGAACAACTTCGACTAAATGCGATAGCAACTCAAAAGCGAAAAGAAGAACAACTTCGCAGAAAGCGAGAATGGGAAGCAGGTGCGGAAGATAGGCGACTTGCTGAAATTGAACGAGAGAAAAGAGTAGAGAGACAAAGAATAATTCGACAGCGTAAAGCAGTAGCAAGGGCTAAAGAAATTATGGAAGAATCCAGTGAAGTATTTGATAACATGTGCGATTATTATGGTATAAAGCCATTTGATACCGAAGGTGATTATCTCTCACATGAAATGCGTAGCCTTGCCACAATGAAACAAATGATTATTGAAGGCAATACATTATCTAATACCCAGTTACAGACGCTTAAAGGTATATTAGAAGGTTAATAACTCCAGTCAATTTAATTGACAGGCAAGTTGGGTTTTATAGAGTAATAAAGGGTCAAGCATGTTCACAAAATACTTGATGGGGGGCTTTGTTTTTACCTTCCCCCCTTTCCCCAACTAAGGAGATGAGAAAATGATAAATTGGATAAAGCAGTTTTTTGTAACTGATAGAAAAGAAAGAAAAGTTCCTAAGTGTTCATCATGTGGACTTAGAGCAACTAAATATGTGCTAATGGAGTTTAAAACATTAGCACTAGAAGAATTAGAAGAAAAAATATTAATAAAAATATGTGATGATTGTTATGACGAAATATATGAAAGATATAATCCCAATTGGTTACCACCGCCAATACAAAAAGAAGTATTTGAATAGGTTGGTAAAATTGGAAGAACAAAGAGTAACGCTCTATAAACAATATGTGGCTAATGGTATGCGCCACTTTGAAGCATACCAAAAATCAATAAGGAGATTAAGATTATGATACAATTGAAACAAATTAACTGGGATGAATTTACACTACTTTGCTACATTAAAAGAGCAGCGATAGAAATGGCAAATGGTATGGACTACGAAGTGAACGATATGATGGCTGATATAATTAATATTATGATTGATGCCTACTGTGCTTTGGAGGAAGAAGAATGAATATATTTGCACTATCAAAAGACCCCGAAGAATCAGCAGTACAAATGATTGATAAGCATGTAATTAAGATGCCAACTGAAACATGTCAAATGCTTCATACTAACATTATTTATATGGAATATGTTCAAGCATACGGTAAAGAACCTCAATTGAAAGACCTTAAGCGTTTTCACAAACAAACAGAGTCAAAATTGATGAAGCCCGCTATGCTAAACCACCCCTCAACCATTTGGGCGAGGCAATCTATCGCCAATTTTCATTGGCTTTATCAGCATGGTTTGGCCCTTTGTGAAGAATACACCCTTCGCTATGGTAAAAGACATGGTTCACATGATAGAATAATTGTAGGTATGAGGCAAAGAGATAATATAAATTATTCTTTTTCACATACAGGATTAACTCCGGTAACTATTGCTATGTTTGATAAATATAGACTGGACGAAAACGAATATTACAATCGTAATCCTAATGCAAAAGATTGGGATTTCGTAATTGCTTCATACAAACACTATTACCTTACAGGTAAGTGGGAGTTTGCATCATGGAAAACTTCGCCGCCTAATTGGTGGCCTAAGAACCATTATGATAACATGATGGCAAAAAAGGTTGAAGCGTTCAACCAAACTTATAACGCTAAATTACAGGAGGAATAAATATGATAAATAATGGACATTGGCTAGCCCAAATATTAGAAGAATTAAAGAAAATAACCGCCCATTTGGGTATAGAAGGAGATGAAGAAGAATGAACAGAGAGAATTATGAAGCGTACAGCAGAGAAGAATTAATCGAAGCGGCCATGTGTGGTGATGCACTATGGATGGTGGTTGAAAACTACAACATATGTTATGATGACTACAAAATCATAGACACGACAGGGCCAATACCCGAAGGTTATGTGTATGACGAAGATGAATGTACATATTTGTTAAAGGAATTATACATTTACACAGAAACAGATGGATGGGTGAAGAAAGAATGAATGTAGAACTATTAAAAGAAATGTATGATGATATGCTAGATGAATGTTACCCACCAATTAAAATTGGTAATTTGGAGTATGCCCCATCAGTGGGATTGTATCGAATTGACCCAATAGCATATGGAGTCGGAATGTTTGATTATGAAAGTAGTCTTCGTGAAGATTATGAGAATGGACATGGTTATGAAGAATTATTTGGAGATGAAGAAGAATGAAAGAAATAGAATGTCAAGGAGAAGGTTGTGGAAGAATGGCTGAAAAAATTGATGAAGACTACTATGCTTGTTACCGTTGCGGTTGGGCAGGTAGTGAAAATAACCCCGTTGTTGTTTTAGAAAAACAAGTAGAAAAATTAGGCTATATCATAGAAACCTTCTCTGCTGTAAGGCAAAGAGTAAGAGATTTAGAAGAAAGGAATAGAGTCCTTATTATTCTAATGAGAAATTTAGAAAAACAACGAAAGGAATTACAATCCGATTTGAGAGATTGCCATGATTTACTTAACGATTGTGGTTTTTTCTATGAAGACGGAACATGGATAGATGGAGATAACAGAGAGGGAGAAGAATGAATTGTAAGGAATGTAATAATGAAGGATATACGCTACAAGCCGACTACTACCATGATGTAATGATGCGAGTAAATTGTATTGAGTGTTTAGCCCATGAACAGATGAAACATGATTTGAGCATTAAATTAACAATGGTTCTAATGGATTTGAGTATGAATAGAATGGCTAGATTGCTCTCCGATACTCTAATTAGTTTGGTTGATGCTGACGATACTCCTGATTATGATAGACTTTTAGCACTTGTAAGGGCAAAGAATAAAGAGTCCCTTGTGTCCTTGTTGCAGGTGATGGTATGACCTTAACCGGCCAAGAGGAAAATAGTATGTTGGGTCAGATAGATAGAAATATACTTAACTTACTATTTGCTAATGGAGTTATCACTCTTAGTGAAATAACTGATATTATTAAGAGTAGTGAACTACCTATAACAAATGAAGCGGCAGAAGCCTATTCTGAAATATTAGTCATGGAATTACAAAAGCGTTTCTTCGATAATGTAGAAGTACCATTGTTTTCTAACAATAGCGACAATGTTCGCTTGGTAATGCACGAAGATGCAAAGTGGGTAATGGAACAAATAACTCAAGAAGAATATGACGAGAACGGAGAGGTAGTTGCCAAAGTGCTACCCAATTTTGAAATGGAGGAATATCAATGAATATAATGGAAAAGGAAAAGAAAGTCGAATTTAGAATGGTTGATGATAGTGAATTACCACCAATCGTGATTACGATGAATGAGAACGATGACCCTAAAGTAATAGTTAATATCTATCATAAGATATGGATTAGTTATAACAGGAAGGTTATTGCAGGAATAATGGAAGCCCTTCAAGGGAAGATGGATTCGCTATTAGATGCGTATTTATTGGAACAAAGAAGTTTTGAACGAGAAGATAGGGCTTACGAAGCAGAATATTGAAAGGAAGTGAAAAAAATGAATAAACAAAAAATGAAGAAAAATGAAAAGACCGCCCAACAGACATCTGTTTATAAGGGTGTAGAACATGGAGAGAATACAACGGAGGATTACGAATGATTAAATTACGGATTTTGAATGAAACAGGCCACACCGACCTCACACTTGAAAGTAGTGGGGTTCTTGAACAAATTGATACGCACCCGACTCATTGGGTGTTTATTGACAATGTTTTGGTTTCAAGGGAGAATATTACTGAAATTAACTGGGATGAAGTTACTTCAGTCAATTTGACCCCTGCTATCGTTGGCGGATAAGCAGGTTATTAAACCGACCACAACTTGCGAATCTTGGGGTGGGGGTGTTGCCTTACGAGGCAATCCCCTGCCCCTTTTTTGAGTGTGGCAAACATGGACTTATCTACTTTTATCTCTAAGGAAGCATTAAATCTTTTTTTACAAACAAAAGGTTGGCAAATGCTCATTCCCCTTGTCTTCGGAGAGAAAGCGGTCTTTAAAGCCGACTTTTATGAAGACATGTATATTATAGCGCAGGGTAAGTCTGGAAAAATATGCGCTAAAGGACATTCAATTATAAATTATCAAGGTAATACCTTCGATTGTGTTAATATGCTTATTTCTAAGCATGGTGAAACAGCACTAGAAGATTTTGATAACTGGAAGTTTATTGAAGAAAAAGAATGGGTTATCTACAAAGATGGCGAATGGCTTCATTCCTTTACTTCTCTTCTAGAATTACCAAATGCAAAAACATACAGGTGTTAAAAATGAAAAAACAGAAAGAAAACAAAGCGATTCAAATACTATCGGATATTACTGTGCATATGAAATATGCTAGGTTTTTACCCGAATTAAATAGAAGAGAAACTTGGGATGAAATAGTCTCAAGAAACGAACAAATGCACATCAAAACATATCCCCAACTGGAGGAAGAAATACATGACATCTATACTAACTTTATCAGAACCCGAAAAATCCTCCCGTCAATGCGTTCTATGCAATTTGGCGGAAAGCCTGTGGAAATTAGCCCGAATAGGGTTTATAACTGCGCTTATATGCCTATTGACTCCTATATTGCTTTTAGTGAATCTATGTTTCTTCTTCTCGGTGGAACGGGGGTTGGGTACTCTGTCCAAAGACATCACATTGAACAATTACCGGAAATCCAACAGCCTAATGACTCAAGAAAGCGTCGTTATCTTATTAACGATTCTATTGAAGGTTGGGCTGACGCTGTTAAAGTATTGATGGAATGTTATATGGGAATTAAAAAGGATAGTCCTAAGTTTGACTATTCTGATATTAGACCTAAAGGTTCTCTTTTGAAGACTTCTGGTGGAAAAGCACCCGGCCCTCAACCTTTGCGTGAATGTTTAGTAAAGGTCGAAGGTATGTTACAAAATATCCCTAATGGTTCTAAACTTGAACCTATTCAAGCACATGATATTATGTGCCATATTGCTGATGCAGTTTTAGCCGGAGGTATTCGTCGTGCCGCTATGATTAGTTTATTTAGTGCTGATGATGCTAAAATGCTTTCATGTAAATCCGGTAATTGGTGGGAAAATAGCCCACAACGAGGAAGAGCAAACAATTCAGCAGTATTGCTTAGACATAGAATCAATAAAGAGTTTTTTATGTCTATTTGGGAAAGAATACAATTAAGTGGTAGTGGAGAACCGGGAATTTATTTCAGTAATGACAAAGATTGGGGAACAAACCCTTGTTGTGAAATTGCACTACGACCATTTCAATTCTGTAATTTAACAGAAGTAAATGCTTCAAACATTGAAGGACAAAAGGATTTAGAAGACCGAGTTAAAGCGGCTTCTTTCTTAGGAACATTACAAGCAGGATATACTGACTTTCATTATTTGAGAGATATTTGGCGTAAGACTACTGAGAAGGATTCTTTGTTGGGGGTATCAATGACAGGTATCGCATCTAATATTGTCGAGAAGTTGGATATTGAATCTGCTTCTCTACAAGCAAAGTTAGAAAACCGCCGTGTTGCTAAATTATTACAAATTAACCCTGCAAGTAGAGTAACTTGTGTTAAACCCGCAGGTACAACTTCTCTTGTATTGGGTTCTTCTTCGGGAATACATGCTTGGCATGATGAATATTATATTCGCCGTGTTCGTGTTGGAAAGAATGAAGCAATCTACTCTTATTTGGCAAACAACCATCCCGAATTAGTAGAGGATGAATATTTCAATCCAACAGAACAGGCAGTAATTAGTATTCCTCAAAAAGCACCAGATAACGCAATCACTCGAAAAGAAAGCGTATTTGATTTACTTGAACGAGTAAAGCAGTTTAGTATTAGATGGGTTAATAACGGTCATGTTGATGGAATGAATACCCATAATGTTTCAGCGACTATTTCAATCAAAGAAGATGAATGGGATGATGTTGCAGAATGGATGTGGTTTAACCGACACTATTACAATGGATTGGCTGTTCTCCCCTATGATGGTGGAACATACAAACAAGCACCATTTGAAACTATTACCAAGGAACAATACAATGACATGTATGCTCTTCTCGGCTCTATTGATTTAACTAAAGTAGTAGAAAGCGAAGACAATACTGACTTATCCGGTGAAATTGCTTGTGCCGGTGGACTTTGCGAGATTTGAGGTGATTGATTGTCTCGCCCGCTTTCTTATAGAAAATTACCCTATTCGGGCTATAAGAAAGCGATAGTCTCAATGCTGAAAGAGTTCTCAAGTGTTAGTAGAACCAAAATACTATTAGCCATAGAAGTTTGTGAAGAGTTGCCGGAGGAAGACAGATTGTATAGAATCGAACAAAGTTTGAATACTGCCCTGTGGGAATTAGATGAGGCAATTGAATTAGGTTTTGATGCTTGGAAGAATAAACACTTAGTAGAAAGAGCAAACGCCTTTCTTTATCACGAAAATAATAAAGACGAATGCGACTACGATTGCGAAGTTTGTAAAATAGCATTTAGGTGGAAGGCATGAAAGAAAAAGACCCCAAATATACTACAAGTCATAGGACTTACAAAAAAAGAATAGCAACTTCTTGTCGCATATGCGGACAACAATTGCTAATACCAGAAGAAATTAAAAGAGAAAGGCACGATAATTGTGCCAAAAATAATAAACATGACAATATATACATGATGTGAATAATATGGATAAAATAGGAATAAGAATAAGAAAACCAGATGATAGTCGAGAATACTACCCCACAGTTACAGTAACAAGTGATAATATTATCAATTATAGTAGCGGTTGGGAATACAAGGTTGAATATCTAAGAAATGAAAAAGACCCGATTCATGCTGGACTTGTTAAATTTTGGAGGACAACATTGGGTAATAAAAGAATAAGTTACAATGCCCCTAGAATACGGTTTAGTTCAGATATGGTTGTAATAAATATTGAAACTCTACCAATAGCAATACACCGCAAGAATGGTAGATTTCGCTTAAATGGTAAATCTGAATCGGCTAGCACTATTGCTAATGCTTTGGCTAGAGTAACAATTTCAGCAATTCGTGAAAAATCACCAGTTAAATTAATGTCATCCTTGATGAAAGTTTTAAGCCTATCCGAGAATGTAAAGTATTGTCTTGAGAACAGAGTTCCTTTTCACTACTTTGTCAATTTCAAGAGGGTAGATGTCCGTTTGAATGTTCAACAAATTTCCGAAAAGGAATGTGCTATTGAGATAAGCGATGGTGTTTGGGCAAGTATTTCTAATAAGGAGTTGGATAAGTTTTGTACTTTTTTCTTACATGAAAAGAAGCAGGGTAAGTTTAAGCATATGGGAATAAAGCGTCTATATACTTACTTACTAGGACAAGAGCCATCTGACTCAGATTTAGAGTTAATGCGTCAATTCCTTAGACAAAACCGACAGCAGGACATTGTAGAGGATAGAGCAATTCAACTACTACATGAATTAGTAGAAGAATCGCCAAATCATCTCCACTTAATTATGGAAGAAAACCAACCTAAGTCCCTTTACATTAAAGGGGCGGGCTATGATTGGCTACTAAGTGCTAATGAATACAAAAGCGATATTCAAATGGTATCAACTTATGTCTGTCAGCCAATAACGCAAACAGATGAAAACCAAATGCCACTACCAATATTGGATTGTGAGTGGAAATGGAAAGGCCCAATCTGTATTGATAATATGGCAAAGGGTTCTTCACTTGGCGACCAATTCGCAACAAGAGCATTAGCACTGATTAATGATACTCATACAATACAAATAGTAAATACGATTAAGCGATATTTAATCGCAGATGAAAATACGAATAGGATGGATTTTGATGAAATGCTTAGAGTGCAACACAAGTGAGTTTGAATATGACGAAGTAATGGGTGAAACCGCATGTGTAGCATGTGGTCTTATTGCTGTAACTGAATTGTTTGAAGAACGGCAAATGTCCGTAGATAAAGAAGTTTTGCTGAAATCTTCAGAAAGAACGGGATTAGGTAGCATTATTTCCGGAAAGGGAAAGATTGCACACATTCACAATAGGTATAGTGATAAAGACCACCATATCAAGAAAGGCGTAGTAATGTGTCAAATGGTTCTTTCTAATGTGTTTGATTCTACTACCTCTCTTAGAGATAGAGTGGGAGAAGTATATAGAGAATTACATTCTAAGAACATATTCAAGGGTGTTTCTTTAGAAGTGAGAGCAACCGCAGTAGTATGGCTTGTGATGAAAGAAAATAAGACCCCAATCAAAATTAAAAAATTAAGTGAAGAGTTTAGTTGTTCGGGTAAATCATTGAATCGCTTGATACGCAAAATATCCACATACTATGGTAGTAGAATGCGCCAAATGGAAGCAGACCCGCAATACTTACTAAAGAAAGTAGCCAACCAAATAACAGATGATATAGTTTACATTTCTCAATGTATGGAAACTTTAGAAATGTTTGAGAGAATAATTAATAGTAGTGATTATAATAAAAGAAACGCTTACTATGAAAGCATTTGTTGGATTTCAAAGAATATCTTTGTATATCCAAGAATAACATTGACACTTATTGCCGAGAAGACTGATGCTTCTTGGTCGGCAATACAAAAACAAACCAAAGACCTTTTAGGTTTAATTGGATTAAAGACTTGTGCCCAAGTAAAAGGCAAACAAATAAGTGAATTAGAAAGGAGAGAATAAATATGAAAAGAAAAGATATTGAGAGAAAAGAATTTGAAAGAAAAGTAAATATGCAATATGAAGATATGTTTGAGTTTAAGATATTTAAAAATCCTAGACTTGAAGAATGCTTTACGCCTAAGAATGATTATGAGCATATTTATAAGCAAGAAATGATGGATAGAATACAAGTGAAGCACGAAAAAGCCTTGCATTTCGGACATACCACAATTACTAATTACCTTGATTGGCTAACATGTCAATATATTCTTTCAGCCGGTGCTTTGAGGCTAAGAACAGAAGAATTAGAAACAGCAAATGAAGCATTTGAGGAAATGCTTGCCGTTTTGAAATCAAAATTAACTACGGAAGAAATTGAAGAAGTAGAAAAGGGGGAATAAATATGAGAAAAATACTAATAATTGGAACAGGCGGAATTGGGTCATTCTTGACTCAATACTTAGATAAAGTCGGACTGTACAACATTACTGTTGCAGACCCCGATTCAGTTGAAACTAAAAACTTAACATATCAAAACTTTAAGAAAGGACATGTTGGGCAGAATAAGGCTAGTGTAATGATGAATGAGTATGAATCAGTCAATCATTATTCTAAGTTTCCTATTCTCACAGCAAAGCAAATGGATGGATTTGATTTGGTTATCTGTTGTGTTGATAATTTGAGTGTTCGTCGAACCTTATACAACACAAGTATTAAATGGTTGGACTTAAGAGCGCAAGGCAGGAACGCCGCCCTTGTTAGCCATATGGCAGATGTTAAAATGCACGATACTTTGCTTATGGGTGAAGATGGTTCGTTTAGTTGCCAAGGTGATTCTTGGGATGGAACAAATAAGAATGTTCACTTTATGCAAATAGCAATAGCAGGTATGGGCGCACAGTGGATTCAAAGATATTTTAACAAAGAAGAAGTAAGTGATTTTAAGGTTGTGAATGTATGAGTAAAGATATAAGAAAGATAAGAACAGTCTGGACAGAAGAAGTTGTAGATTACATTACAATGCAAAGGAACACTAAAAATGCTAAGTGGTCTAAAATCGTTCGTAGGCTTCAACAGCACTTTAATATTACAACTACTGTTAAGAACGCTATGAATCAATATCACAAAAGGAAAAAACAAATGGAAAGTGAAAATATGAATTGGAAAAATGAACCAGCAACTCGAAAACAATGTAATTATATTGCAGGGCTAACCCTGCCTAATGGTAGTAAGAAACTAAAGAAAACATTAGAAGACCAACTTTATAATAAGTCTCTTGTTGGAGAGTTTACTAAGAATATGGCTAGTGAAAGGATTCAGTCTTTAGAATCGCAAGTACTTGCTACTTATAATTCCGGCGTAAACCGTCGTTGGACAATATTAGAAGATAATGCTATTATGGATTGCCATAGTGCTATGTCAGCCGTCGCACTAAAATTACCCAATAGGACTGAAAGTGCTGTAAAACAGCGTTACTATGCTCTTAGGAAAAAGGCAAAATCCAATAGTGAACCAACTCCAATTGTAGCAAAGAAACAACCTAATACACAGTTACATAAAACTGAACTACCTCAAAAGATTGAAACTTTTGTAGAAAAGCATGGTAATCCAACAACTCGTCATCTTTCAAATGATGAGAAAGAAATGTTCGAGGAAGTGAAAGGAGTGTTGGCAGAAGCAGTAGTTGAACGAAAGCATCTAAGAAGCCCAAAGACTTGGGAAACTGAAGAAGACTTTGATTTGCTTTGTAATTTCTATGAATTGTCTATTTTGGAAGCAAAAGAGCGATATGGTCGAGACTATGGTACTATTGCTTCTCGGCTTGAATATCTCTTTGAAAGCACACAACCTAAACATATGTCTTTACTTATGGAAGCCAGTGCGCTTATCAAAGCACGAAAGGCTGAAGAGATAGAATCCTATAAGAACGGCTATTTTAAGCGACGGAAAGCGGCTAAAATGGCAAAGAAACAACTCAAGAAGGAACGCAAGGCCGAGAAACTTGAGGCAAAATTGAACAAACTACGAGGTGAATAAAATGGGAAGAATGAGCGATAAAAGTATAGAAAATGAAGAACGATATGGAATTAATGATGATGCTTGGGAATATCAAATGCAGGTCGAAGAAGCGAGAAATGAAATAATTTCTTTCTTGCAGAACAATTGGATTGAAGAGTTTGATATGAACGGAGAAGATGCAATACATTCTAAGTCATGGCATTACTCTATTTGGTATGCTTCTACTCAAATGCTACCAAACCTTGAGGTTCAAGTAGTAATTGATGCTAATAATAGAGCGCACATTTCTTCAGGAACAAGCGGCTATGTTTCTTTTCCTATGCCACCTAAAGGAATGGAATTACCTATGAAATGTTGGTTTCACACTCATCCTTTTGGTTCTGCTTATTTTAGCGGAACAGATTGGAATACCGTAAATACATTTCATACAGTTATGAAAACAGCATATGTTATTGGTGGAGATGAACACTATGGATTTTGGACTAATGCTAAAAGAAACCTTTTAGAAATAAAAGAAAAAGACGGAAGTTACAGAATACAAGAACAAACAGGAAGTGAAGAAGAATGAAAACAGGAGATAGAAACGCAACTAAGATGCAAGAAATACCAATGAGAGAATACGAAAAGATTACTCTTACTGAACGACATAAACGCCATCAACAACAACACCCAAACGATAACAATATCGCAAAGGGGAAGAACGGAGTTACTTGGAATACAGCAGGTAAACATACTAAAAAGATGGATAAGTTTTACAAAGAACATATCTATACTTTTGTTGATAGAGATATGAATAGGGCTTGGGTACGAGTTGCAGGATTTGAGGAGGAAGAATAAATGGATAAAATATGGGGAACAGTAACAATAGATGCTAGTTGGCTAAAAGAATACCACCCTAAAGCATTACAGGATTGGATAGTTGAAAATAAAAGACGACAGGCTAAATTAAAAAATGCTTTTACTAAGAAACTTGAAAGGGTTCAATACTTTTTAGATAATGATACTGATGATGATGCGAACACTTTAGAAATTAAAGAGGCTATGCAATTTGCAGTAGATACTGCTTTAAATACCGATACACCCGATACAAGAGCACTTTGGTGGACAGCAATTCGCTCTTTAGGTTCATCATTACCTAATTATCCACGACATAGAGTAGAAAAGGAGGAAGAAGAATGATGTTGAAAGGTTGTGGAGAATGGATTCTTATTGAAACTGAACAAGCCAGTAGAAGTGGCATTGTTATGAAGTCTGACAATAAAGGAAAGTGCCTGAGTACAAGCGACGATTACAAGTATTTGATTGGTAAGACTGTTTATTTTGACAATACTGGAACAAAATATCAGACTATTGGACACTTAACAGTTGTTCCCTTTAATCGAATATATGGTTATGAGGTGTGATAATGTTTGAAAAAGATTGGAATAAGATAGCAAAGAGGGTTTATACTAATGCTGTTAATCACGGATTTTGGAAAGAAACTCCGAATGATGGTGAAAGAATAGCATTGATTCATGCAGAAGTCAGTGAAGCCCTTGAAGCACTTAGGGATGGAAACCCTTCATCTAATAAGATTATTGAGTTTTCTTCACTTGAAGAAGAATTGGCAGATGTTATAATAAGAATTATGGACTATTCTTTTGGTAAAGATTTAGATGTTGCAGGAGCAATTATTGCTAAAATTGAATATAACCAAAATAGAGAATACATGCATGGTAAAAGTTTTTGAGGTTTTGGTATGACAGATAAACATAACAAAGATGCAGAATACTTGATTGAGTTAATTAAGTTATTCTATAAGGAAATGAATGATGGCCCACCATTAAGGGCAAGACAAATAATGGAAAAATATGAAAAGTTCTTTAGGGGGCAATTGAAATGATTATACACGGAAAAGAAGTAAAAGAAAAACTATTACAAGGAATTAATTTAGTAGCAGATACAGTATTACCGACACTTGGCCCACAAGCCAAAACGGTAATTCTTCAAGGGAATCCACCAGTTATTATTAACGATGGTGTTACCATTACTAAGTATGTATCGCATGAAGACCCTTATGTTCAAATGGGCGTTCAAATGGTTCAAAATCTAGCGAGTAAAGCACAGGATAATTCAGGTGATGGAACAACAACTGCTTGTATTGTTGCAAGAGCATTATGTGAACAAATCCATACTGCTGATGTTTCAAACCTTCATACTCTCCGTAAAGAATTAGATGAAGCACAGGCAATTATTGTAGAATCACTTGAAATGATGGCAGTAGATGTTGGTGATGCCGATATTGTTTCTGTTGCTACTATTGCGGCAAATAACGATTCTTACTTGGGTGGGCTAATTGAAGAGGCACTTAATGAAGTTGGTCGAGATGGTATTATTACTGTTGAAGAATCAAATAGTCATCGAACAAACTTAGTTGTCCGTAAGGGATTAGAAATTGATGAAGGGTATTTGAGTCATTTGATGGCTAATGGTGATGACGGAAAGGTTCAATTCAATAACCCTCTTATATTTACTTCTAATTTGGCAATCAAAAACTTTAGTGATATTCTACCAATGTTGGAATTAGCGGCGGTTGAGAAGCGACCAATGGTAATGTTTGTGAAGGGAATGGACGGAAGTGCATTGAACAATATTATTATGAATGTTCTTCAAAAGACAATTGAAGTTGCAGTTGTTACTGCGCCTAATTTTGGTGATGCCCAATTGGATGAATTGGGTGATATTGTTTCTATTGTTGGAGGTCGCCTATATACTGACGAAAGTAAGGATGACCCAGAATTGATTACCAAAGAAGAATTAGGTTCTTGTGAAAAGATTGTTATTACAAAGGAGACTACTACTATTATTGGTGGTAATTCGGCCGACGAAAGAATCAATACTCTCAAATCTGTTTTTGAAACATTGGATGATGATTTCGATAAGAAGCGTATGAAGAAGCGCATTTCTCGTTTGAGTGGCGGTATTGCTACTATTCAAATTGGTGCTTCTTCTTCTATGGAAATGCGTGAAAAGAAAGAAAGGTTGGATGATGCTTTGAATGCAACAAAAGCGGCACTGTCCGAAGGTATCATTACAGGTGGTGGTCTTGGTCTATTACATGCAAGAAATGACTTAGAAATTGAGAAGACTGGGCATAAGATTGTTTATGATGCTTTATCTAAACCTGCTCTTGTTCTATTGCAAAATAGTGGAAAAAGCGGTTTGTCATATAATTTAAATGACCCTCACTACGGTTACAATGCTCTTTCTGAAAAATATGAAAACTTGTGGAATGCAGGTGTCTTTGACCCTGTAAAGGTAACAAAGGGAAGTTTTAATGCGGCAATCTCAATTGCTTCATTGTTCTTAACTACTGAAGTTGCTGTATTATTGGAGGAATAAAAATGAAGTGTCCTAAATGTGAAGAAGAAACAGATGCCCACTACATGAAAAACTATGGTATGTGCGTAAATTGTATTTATGATTTGAAGTCGAGGGGTAAAAAATGAAAAAGAGAGCAGTTACAGTAACACTACCCGCCCCACATAATGCGGAAATACCTTGCCCTATTTGCGAAGGAAACAAATGTAAAGTATGTGGAATGAAAGGTAAATTATCAATTAAAGTTGCACCGAAGATTCCTATTCAAAGGGCGCACATCATTAAGTATGTTGTAGATAATATACATGAAGTAGCAAAGGAAATAACTAAATTGTATGGGCTTGTTCCTGAGTTTAGCACTACGGAAGTAATTAATATAAACGATGGGCAATATGAAATTGTTCAAGTTTCTTCTTTAGGTGGTGCTTGTTGGGTTGTAAATCGTTTAGATGATTTAGAATCACCAAGGTATTTTACTTCGAGAAAAGAATTGGACAAGTTTAAGCAGGGGTGGTTTAATGAGTGATGGTTTTGAAACAAGAGGAACAATTGCAAGAAATGAAAAGGATGAAATCCTAATCAAAACAGGTGAATATTACAATATCGAAGTCTTGGATATTCGTTGGCACACCTTATCAAAGCCGACAAGAAAAGGTATTCGATTGAATATGGAAGAAGCAAAGAAATTATTAAATGTATTAAAGAGGGTTTTAGATGAGTGAAGAAAGAGAATATCAAGAGAATAGGATTCCCTATCAACAGGCAAGAAAAGCACTAAGATTGGCTAATCCAAAACGACAATATGCAACTGGTTCAGTAGATAGGTTTAGGACAAAAGCAAGTGCTATTGTAGATTTGTTTGCTAAGTATGTTGATGAACAAATGATAAAGCCCCCAAATACAGGTCATGGTTGTAGAGTAACTACTAGCCATGTCAATATAGCGTATAGAAAAATAGAGATGGACTTAGATGCCTTCTTTAAGAAAGAATCGGAATTGATGGCTTCCGTAAGAATTGCCATGAATATTAATGGAGATGAAGAAGAATGAATTATGAAAAACATTGGAAAACAGACAAGTCCATGAACCAATGGGCAAAAAACATGCGAAAGAAATTATCCGGTAGATATTTAGATTTGTTTAATCAACAACATGCTACCATGAGTAAGGCTAACCTTTACATCAAAGCAACATTTGTAATCTATTGGGAAATACAAACAGATGATAATTTGTCTAAGTATGCAGTATATATTACACAGGCGACTTTAATGACTATGGCTGATAAGTTCTTGCAGATAAATAAAATGCAAGAAGCCAACGCAGTTCATATGATGAACATTAACTTTACAAGGCTCTTAGGTGGTTTAGATGAAGAAGAATGATTGGGTTTACCTCTCAACGCTAATGTGGGCATATGCCGAAAACAATGAAAAACTGAATCAGCGTACCAGTAGGCTGTTAAAACAACTGGTAAAAACAATAAACGAAAATATGGAAGTGATTATAGATGACAATGAAGAGAATGACAAGACTACTGGAAGCAACGGAGCAAATGACTCCAACACAACAAGTAACATCAATTTCGAAGGCTCTGGAGAATTTTGAAGAAAAAGATATTTTCTTTTCTATTCTAGCCCAAGAATACCCATCAAATAATATTGGGCTAGCAAAGGCTAAAAAATGGCTAACTAAGATGTATGATTGTTTTGATGATGAAATTGAACAAGAATATCAAGTACATGATGATTTAGGTGATGCTATTTATTACCTTGACCCATCTGCACAGACTCAAACAGAACATAGTCTTGCTACATTTCACCGGATTCTTTCTTTAGATTGTGGTGGTGTTGATTCTGATGCGTATAAGACTATTGATTTATTCCTATCGGATTTATCTGCATTGGAAGCAAAATGGTTTATTCGCCATTGGTTAAAGACAACTCGCAATGGTTTGCGTGATGGTGTGGTTAAAAAGATTATTGCCAAGCACTACAATAAGAAAATTACACTTGTAAAGAAACATTGTAATTTTAATTCAATCAAAGATGTAGTTTCATATTATGAGCGTGATGAAGAACCTCCATGTAATTTAACACATGGAAAGTTTATTTCACCCATGCTTGCTAAAGAGATACCTATGAAGAAGTGGTCGTCAAATCCTATTGTTGATTATAAGTATGACGGTAATCGTTATCAAATCCATAAGAATGGAGATAGTGTGATTATTTTTAATCGTAAAGGTAAGATTGTAACTGCCCAATTTGCTGATGTTGCAGAACAAGTAAGTAAGTATGAGGTTATGCAAGCCATATTTGACGGCGAAATCTACCCGATAAAGGAAGACGGAAGCCCCGATGAACACAAGAAAATGGGTACGAGAGTACATTCTAAAGACCATGCCGAGGCAATGGCGAGAGTGCCGGTTCGTTGGGTTATTTTTGATTGCTTAAAGTGGGAGAGTGAAACTATTATGAATCTTTCTTATGCTGAAAGATTAGAGAAGTTTAAGTCTAATCCCGACCAAGCACATAGAATGGAAAAAGACGGAGACATTATGGCATTCTATAACAATGCAATTAATGATGGCTTCGAGGGTATTATTGTCAAAGATACAACATTACCATATGAAGCGGGTAAAAGAAGCACAGGTTGGGCTAAATACAAGCCACCCCAAATTGAATTAGATGTTGCTATTCTTGCGGCTTCTTATGGGGAGGGTCGTAGAGCAAATGTATTCGGAACTTTTGAAATGGGCGTTAAGTCTGAAAGTGGATTTACTAACATTGGTTCTATTGGAAGCGGCTTTACTGATAGTGATTTGATTAGTCTAACTAATCAATTGCGTAAGATTGTAGAGTCTTACAGTGATGGAAGGTATGTATTCCTTCCTCGAATTGTTTTAGAAGTTAAGGCTGATTTGATTAGTCGAGATGCAAAGGGGAATATCGGTTTGCGATTCCCTAGAATGAAACGAATTAGAAATGATAAGTTTGTAGCAGACATTAATACAATTGAAGATGTGGAGAGATTAATATGATAGAAGTAGGAGGATTAACAGTAATAGATTTTAAAACATATTCTTGTGTTAAAATTGACATGGAAGGATATGCACACTTGAAAGACATAACTACTACCCAAGGAAGACCAAAGAAAATGAAAGCGGTATTAGTTCCGTATTTTGAAAATGGTGTTTTCATTACCCCCGAACCTGAACCAGTTGAAGACTTTAAGGTAAAGACTAAAATTAGTGTAAGGAAAGTAGCAAAAGAAGAAGTAGAAATGCCGATTAGTAATTCAGCAATACGACTATTATCCGAATGGGCAGATACAGGAATCCGTAATGCTATTATCAATGCACAACATAATGCTATTATTAGGGGCGGTAAGACAATTCAAGCGGCTGATATTTATTGGTTGGAGACTAATAATCAAGTCCGTGGTTATTGGCCCACGCAAAATGAATATGCTAAGAAGGAGGACTAAATATGAATGCTTATGATGATGATTTTGAATCGCTATTAAGGAAACTAAACGAAAGTGCTAGAGATGGAGGAATTAATGGTCTTTTAGAAACAGCAGAACATTTACTTTCTGACTATTTCTTTATGTTTTGGGAACAACAATACATTGGTAATGCGATGATGAAGGGGTCTTTAGAAAAGAGCCTTCACTATCAAGAATGGAAGATAAGAGATTATGCAAAAGTAGGGGAGGAATAATTATGTTTAGTAAAGATATGTTAATTGGAATTATTCTTGGTATGTCTAAGACTGACATTTACTTGGATAGAAATGATAAATCGCAGATTGGTTATAGAGTTAGGCTTAGAGTAAACCTTAGAGCAAACGCTGACTTTCTTTTAGCAATTCAGCGAAGTTTAGAACAACACCAAATAGGCACAACCTATAAGGAAACTGAACATAAGAGTCGCCCTAAACCAATTCTTAGAATTGGTGGAATTAAAAACTTATATAAGTTGTGTCTTTTGATTCCTGAGACTTTACCGGATTCAAAGGATGAATGGGTAGTGTTTAGGAAAGCAGTAGATATTGTAGCCAATGATAGGCACTTACAACTAGACGGCTTGGAAGAATTATTTGAATTGAAAGGTGTTTGAATGGGATTTACAACAATGGAAATAAAAAGACCAATACTTTTAACTGGCAAAACAGGTACAGGAAAAACAACTAAAGCAAAAGAATGGTTGCCAAATGCCGCATTGTTTTATGCTAATAAAATGAGTATTAGAGAATTGGGTTCGATGTCAATAGAAAATGGTATAATCATAGAGGATATTCACATTAAACCGAAGAGAGATGAGATACTCAATGTACTTAGAAAGTATCGAGGACAGGTTGTAATTACTTCTATCAATGAAAAGTCAGTGCCTAAAGACATTAAGAGTATGTGCCAAATTAAAAGAGCAGGTTCAACTAAACATTTACTAAATGCTATTCAAGAAATAGCACCACGCTCCTGTGAGCCTTTGTCTATGGAACAAGATACTTACAGTTTAGTTTCAATGTATCTAAAAGAAACAGATAGAGACTTGATGGCAAAAATATTGAAATATAATAAACCATCTGATACCCAAATGCTTTCTTGGTTGGTTGAAAACATGCACCCAAACAAAATAGTATTCATTGATAGTGTAGTAAAGCGTAGATGGCCTTTGTCTTATTTTTATGAGATGTTGGCATATACCCATAGTGGTAAAACATTCGGGCAAGTATCAATGCCGAAGAGAGGAAAGTATTCACAGAAACCTAAACTAATCAAAAGGTTGGGAATTAAAAGTGGAGAAGAACGACTATTCAAGCAGTTTAAGAAAGACGAAGAGTTTGTTGAGTTTGCTAAAACTAAACTCAACAATGGTGATTGTCGAATACTTGGGCTTGGTGAAAAGAGAAGAAGAAAAAAGACTGACCCAATAAGAGTTCAGCAAAAAACATTAGGTGATTACCTATGAGTAGAAATAAAAATAATAAAAAAAGAATAAGAGCGATTCTAGAAGAAGGGCCAAAAACAACAGGTCAAATTATGACAAGGTTGAAAGATGACGAATCTACTAGAGGAACAAGAAAGATTACTGTAAATGGTGAAATAGTTGGGTATAAGAAAGTCAAGCGTTCTAATAGGCGTTTAGATGCACCTACTATGAATCAACTGTGTAACATTATGCGAAGTGTTGCAAATAAAGAAGGTTTTTGTAAAGAAACGAAGCAGGTAATTTGGGAATTAAAGGCGGAATAAATATGTTATGGACAGAAAAATATAGACCAAAGAAGATAGGAGACATTGTAGGGCAAGAGCATTTTGTAATGGATGCCGCTACTTGGATTGAAGAAAGAAATATGCCAAATGTATTATTGTTTGGTAATGCAGGAACAGGTAAAACTGCATCTGGAATTGCATTAGCAAGAGATATTTTAGGTGATTGTTTTAATGATAACTTTGTAGAAGTAAATGCTTCCGATGATAGGCGACTTGAAGTTGTAAGAACAACAATTAAGAATGTAGCCCAAAGTGGAACAATAGGAGATGTTCCTTTCCGAGTAATTCTATTGGATGAATTGGGAGGAATGACGGTTGATGCCCAAAGTGCATTGAAACGCATTATGGAAAGATATGCACATAATGTTCGTTTCATTATTACTTGTAATGACCGAAGTAAGATTATTCACCCACTACAAAGTCGGTGTGCTAATTATCATTTTAAGCCACTCACTAATGAAGTCATTCTTGATGTAATCAAATCAATGCTTCAAAAAGAGCAAGTAACTGTATTTGCAGATGATGAATTAGCAACATTCATATATGAGGTAGATGGAGACTTGCGTAGAGCGATAACCGAGATACAGGCGGCAAAGTCTTCCGGCTTCTCTTTATCGAAACAAATAGAATCATCTCACAAAGAATACAATGAAATATTAATCGAAATTTTAAATAAAAATCCAAACAAAGCACTAGCAACCCTTCATAACATAATTTATGAAGGTAGAAGCGTTAAACAAATCTGTTTAGGTTTGCATAATGCTGTTATTGCTTCGGATGGCTTGGATAATGCTACCAAGTATAAACTGTTAAGAACAGTCGGAGAAAGCGAATACCGTTCAACTACCATGACTCCGAAAGTATTACTATCATGGATGGTTGGACAATTAATATAAGGAAGGAAGTGAAAATATGTTAAGCGAAAAAATGCAAGCAGAAATAGAAAAGAGCGCACAATACCTGAAAATGACGGTAGAGGAAGCAACTGAGAAATATACGGAAATTTGTTCCGATAATAACATGGAAGTAAGTGATGATTTAGCAATAGGGCTATGGCGTTCATATGCGGCACAAGTTGTTCGACGGGCAAAGCAAGGCGAATCTCCAAAATCTACCGGAAGCAATTCTTTAGTAAAGAAATGTTTTGGTGTTTTTATTGCCTTAGAAGCACCAAGAGATATGATGTCTTGGAATCGCAATAAAGCAAAAGAAGAATACAACCGTGATTCGGATAATGCTTTGAATGAAGGACATGTAGCGGTTGCTACAAAGAATGCTTTAGGTAAGTGGATGATTAGCCGTTATCATAATGGTGAATATCAAGAGCGAATGGTCGCTGATTTACCCTCCGGTGCAGAAGAAATGCCGGATGGTGTAATGGTTATTCCTTTGGATAATACTAAAACATACATGAGTGGTGGAGATAACCGAAATTATGGTAAGCCTTTGCCTTTGGAACAAATGCGAAGAACAGGTATTTTCTACGGTAGTGTAGATGGTGCTGATATGAAACGATATACTTTTTCATATAAGAATGACGGTGGAGTAGCATTTACTCCCGATTGTTATGACTTTGTTCACTTTGTTGCAATTCCTTCAGATGATGGAAATAACCTTTATGGTATGACAATGACAACAAAAGACAGTCTTATTCGTAATGCTGACTTAGACCCCGAAAACTCAGACTATCGAGATATGGGAGAAGTAGAATGGTTAAATGTTCTTAATGAAAACTTTGAAAGTCATATGGTTGAATTGGTAGAAATTGACCGAGCGCACATTACTCGGCAAACACTACCTGCTAAAGACCGCTTCGTTATTACTGGTGGAACAGTTTGTAATATGAATATGATGCCAACTTCAAATGGTAATCGCATTCTAAATATTACAGACTTGAATGCTGAATTCGATTATGATAATGAATCAAACATGACTACTTGTTGGATTCCCGAACATCTAAATATTGACTTTGGTATCGGTTCTACTGTAATTGTTGTTGGTCGAACATCACAACGATTAGTTGATGGAGTTGCTGACCCTGTAACTATCAATGTTTCTTCTGTTCTTGTAACTGAAAAGCGTGGTGCGCCTATTGAAGTAGATGCTCCCGTTGAAGAATCATTTGATTGGTTTTGATATTTAATTAGTAAAGTGCGTGTGTAGTCTTACACCAATGAATGTAGGCCAAAATGGGTGCAAAGCCCATTCCTTAAAGGAGGGAAATAAATGAATGATATTATAGAAGATAGATTTATTCTAAAGGGAGAAAGTTATATTGCAGATTTGCAAAAGGTTGATTTTCTAACTTGGAATGAAAATGATAAGATAGCAGAAACATACTTTGTTAAGTTTCACATTGGAGAAAAAGAAACAAGGTTTGTCTGTTCATCGAAGAAAGAATTACTCGGCATCATCAAGGCATGGTGTCAAGCGAATGGTAAAAATGTAGATATAAATGAAAATGATATAGGTGATTGGCTTGCTAGGGACTAAGAAAGAAAAAACGAATTTTAAAGAATTGATGGCTCAAAAAAGAGCGCAACGAAAAGCACGAATGGTATTAGGTATTTGGGGAGAACCCAAGACCGGAAAGACTGGAATTGCATTAGACTTCCCTGATAAGAATATTTATGTTCTTGATTGGGATAGAGGTGTTGAATCAACTTGGTTTGAACACCATGATGCAACAGACCGAATCAATGTATATTGCCCAATTGTAATGCGAAAGGATAACATTATGGATATTGATAAGAGCGAACAAAACTCTCTCGACTTCATTAACTTTGCTAAAGAACAAATGGCCGAAGGTGAAGACATTGTATTCGTCATGGATGGTGTTGATACTTGGCTTGATAGTTGTATTCTAAAGGTTAATCCTAACCCAAGAGTAGTTACCAAGATTATGCCATTTCAGTATGGTAATAGAAATAAGACTTTCTATTTCCTATTGGAAGCAATTTACCAATTGAATTGTGATGTAATTTATATTACTCACGAAACAGAGAAGTATGTTGATAATACTCCTGTTGGTGTGCAACCTGCTTGGAAAGATTGGGGCGGAAAACTTGAACAAGAGATTTATTGCTCGAAGAAGAAAGTAAAGAACGAGTTGCATTTCAGTGCTGAATTGATTGGTTCAAGAACCAATGGTAATTTAGTTGGAAAGAAATGGACTGTGCGAGAAGGAACTCCCCCTAATATTCAATGGAACGGTGTTCCTGAATTAAGGGAGGGAAAGATTTGAAGTTTGTTGTAAATAACAAAGAAATGGAGAAAGCATTAACAGACATTCAAGGAAAAGGAAAGTATCTAGGTAATGGAGGACTTGGCTCATCTAAAATGGGTTCTTACTTTTACATGACACTTAATGATAATTCCTTGGAGATGTGGAACGGAGATGCTACATTTGGAATGAACATTACATTAACAGTAGAAGGTGTAACGAATGGTTCTTTTATTGGTGATGCTAATTTTATTATTCCTTACTTGAAAAAGTTTGGTGAAAGTGTATTCTTTGAGAGTGGAGACTTTTTGAAATTGACTTCTGGAACAAAGAAGGCTTCTCTACCTATGGTGGTTAATCACCCAAACATGGATGCTATCTCTCGTATTAGAGAAATGGTAAAGCACATTTCGTATGAAGAAGCATTAGACAAACTTTGGTCTTTTGGTTCAAAAACCTTTGAAGGTGCATTTCAATTAAATAGTGATATTTTTAATGAAGCAATAAGTCTTTGTGAATTAGTTAAGAGTGGAGTTTACAAACTAAACTATCTCGGTGGTAATGTAACCTTTTCAAGTAGAGCAAACGCTTCAAACCAATATGAACAAACAATTCAATTAGCATCAGCGATAGGAGAAGACGCAACGCTTGAATATTCAGGCCCGCTACATAACTTCTTTGAAAAAGGACAGACTCTTAACTTTTATGTGAAAGATGAATTCCCTTTAATTATTGTAGCCAATAACAGAATGATATTAAAAGCCCCGTATTCGGGAGGAAATTAAAATGATAATTAGTAAATGTATAGATGAAAAGCATATTTACACAGCATGGAGAGAAAACGGAGAAAGAAAGTTTAAACTTGAAGCACATGAACCATACTTCTTTATTGAGGATGATGAGTTTGAGTTTGAAAGTTACACTGTAAAGAAATACATTTCCCGTTCTTTCAAGTATGAGAAGGGGGATTGGGTTTCTCTTCAAGGAAAGTCTTTGAAGAAAGTTATTGTTGAACAAGCAACGGACATTTACAAGGCTCGTAAAATGTGGAATAAAACATATGAAGCAGATGTTTCTTTTGGCTTTCGATATGCAATTGATAAATTAGATAAATTGCCGGAGTTTGAAATGCGTAAATGGTATTGGGATATGGAATGGCAACAAGGTGGAGAACACCATGATAAGATTACAGTTATAGTTGCTTATGATAACTATGATAAAAAATATTATCAATGGGCTTGGTTTCCTAATTATGAAGGTGATGAAGAATTATATTTTCGTAATGAAAAAGATATGATTGAATCCTTCATTAATGTTATGATAGATAAAGACCCCGATATGTTAATAGCATGGTTTGGGCTTAAGTTCGATTTGCCTAAATTACTTGAAAGGTGCTGTGCATTGGGAATCAACCCTATGCGTATGTCTCCAATTAACCGCATAGACGGGGTTAAAAAGACCGGCAACGGCTTTACTTTCAGTAAGGCTGAAAGTGGATTCTCCCCGATACAACAGCCATTAGGGGGTCGCATAACCCTCAATTTAGACCTTGCCTTTGAGCGACAATGGAATGATTCACAAAGAGGAACATTACCATCAATGAGTCTTGAGTTTGTATCTCAAACATTATTCGGTGAAGGTAAATCAAAGGAAACTATTTTTGAAGACCCGAATGAGTTTTACCGTAGAGGTTGGCTTGAAGATACAGAAGCCTATTTAAAATATGCTTTAATAGATGTTGAATTGCTTGTGAGAATAGATGAAACAAACTTTTGTAGCGAAGCGATTATTGCACTACAACGATTGCTTGTTGCACCGTTTGAAGCGTGTTTTTATGCTAGCCATATGGGTTCTATTTACTTTATGCGTAATGCTGATTGGATTTGTAAGACTGGAAGTAAAGTGGATAAAAGAGAAACTTATGACGGTGCTATGATTTACGACCCGCTTAGTGAAGGAACAAACGGATTACATTTGAATGTAGCGGCTTTTGATTTTGCCGGTCTTTATCCATCAATGATGATTGCTCGCAATATTTCTTTTGAAACTAAAAGTGAAGAACCTACGGAGTTTGCAGTTAATATCGCAACTCCAAGAGACTTTAGCCCTGTAACAAGAAAGCACATGTTGTATTACAAAACAGATAAATTGGGCTTATTGCCAAGAGCAGTTCTCGAATTGAAAGAGTTGCGAAATGAATATAAGCGTCTTATGCGAGATGCAAGAGAGGCCGGAAACGATTCGGAAGTAGTTAAGTGGAATAATAATCAAATGGCTGTAAAGCGATTAATGGCATCTTTTTATGGCATTGTTGCGTTTCAAGGATTTGGTTGGGCTGATGTTAATTTAGCCGCAAGCATTACTGCAAGCGCAAGAGAAGCAATTAGATTAGCGGCATTTAAAGCAAAGGAGATGAAAGTATGAAATGTAAAAAACCATTAAAACATAACCCTCAATTTGAAGGAAAATATCATTGTAAATTATGTGAAGGGGAGAAAGAGATGGAGGAATCAAAATGAAATTAATAGAAAAGTGGGTCATGGAATCAATCAATAGCCTTAGCGTAACATTTACAGTAGAAGAAGTAAGAGATAATATTATCTCCAAAAAAGGAAAAAGTATTATTATTGGAAGTAATACTCAACTCGCATCTTATTGTAGAAGGTATGGTTATAGGGTTGGGCCAATGACATATAGGAGGAAAAGCGCATGAGCAAAATGAATTCGAGAATGAAAGGTTGGATTGATAAAGCAATAATAGG
>CAACVC010000003.1_pt1 | contig 89732 bp, 111 predicted proteins | sample 2381761 | NCBI WGS metagenome assembly CAACVC01 (sample SAMEA5211966, study PRJEB30684) | marine metagenome | biome: Marine; feature: Epipelagic; material: Water | collected 2015-10-15 | depth 45 m
TTTCTGCTTCTAAAAAATCATTAGGATTAACATAAAACCTACTTCCAATAGGTTGTAATTCATGTTTTTCTACCCATTCATCTTGTTTATCATAATTTACTTCATAATTAGATTGTCTTTCATAATCGTACTGCCCAGGCAACTCTTGACCCATTCTTCTTTGCTCAGCATCTAATATATTTAAGCCAAATTGGTATGTTCTATTAGTTACAATATCATCTTCATATATCCTTTTATAAACAGGAATAGGTGCTAAGTTAAATATATTTTCCTTACTCGTCGGATGAAATATCATAGTTTTCTATTGTTGTAATGTCAGAGTCTTCACCTGGGTTATGTCCAAAATACGAAATTTTTGCCTGGTCTCCACGGAAATCTTTGGATTTTCTTAAATCCCAAAATGCCCAATCTAAACCTCGTCTTAGTTTAGAAACATTTTCTACATAATCAATCATTTTTTTAGCACCTTCAGGCCACACAATATAAGCTGCTACACTAGGTTCATTTGGAATAAACCAAAAAGCATCTAAATCATTTACTGATGCTAATGTTTCAAAATAGTTTTCTGGTGCTTTTTCGTCTTCATTTAAGAATACATCATCTTCAAAAATAAAAAATGGTAAGTCTTGTTTTGAACATTCATCTAATAAATTTAAATGAGTATATTGAGCACAAACTAAAGATGGAATGTGTATTCCATATTTTTCGTAATCATTACCTTTAATAAATTCTTTATCAAATTCTGTTAATTTATATGTTTCTCCATCTAATCCATTACAAAATTCAAAATCTATATGTTGGAACATATGAGATATTTTTTTACGTCTGTCTTCACGTTTTGGAAGAGATATTACTTTTAATTTATACATGCTCTAAATAGGGTTTATAGTTAATTTTATTTTTTATATATTTGTTAAATCTTTTTTGTGTTACTGATATAGTATAATTTTGATATTTTAATTCTTCATCTGAGACACCTAATACATAATCAGGTTGGTATTCATTTATATATTCTTCTAGTGAACAATTAGCATATTTCCACATTGCAAATTCTTCTACTAATCCTTTTATATCATTTTCTTCTACTATTTTAAGTAAATCTTTACCTAAATCTTTATTTCTAGAATAAACACAACCAAAGTTAGGAATAATTAAAGCATCTTGCCATACCCAATGATAATGTTGTATTTGTGATTCTAATGTTGACAAATCATCAATTAAACTAAAATAAGTTTCATCATAATGTAAAATTGGGTGATGGTCAGGTATTGCTTCTAATAATGCAAACATAGGTTCTTTATAATGAGCATATAAAGGAATTTGAGTTTCTTTTTGTCTTAGTAAATTATAGAAATCTTTATCTAATGGTTTTAAAATAAGACAATCCCAATCTAACATTAATACTTCTTCCCAATGTTTTAGAGCTATATCTAATACTTGTAATTTTCTCCCATATACATTATTACCTGAGTAATTATTGTCTCCCATAGCAATACAAGCATACCCTCTTGATTCTAATTCCTCTTTATTTTCATCACCCCAAACATATACTATTTCATTATTGTATAAGGGTTTTATTGGAACATCTTCCCATTTATCTGAGTCATTACCCCACCAAGTTCTTATTATTTTTATATTAGACATGTTCGAAATAATTAGTTATATTAACTTTAGTATCTAACCATTTACTAAATTTTCTTGATAGTTTATGTATTCTAGTATCATATATTATCATTTGATCTGATCTGCCTTTTACTACTCGGGGAACATATTTTTCAATATATTCTTCTAAAGTACAATCAACATAAATTAAAGTAGCAAATTCATCTACTACACTATTTAAATCATGCTCTAATGCTATATCAACTAATTTTTTACCAAATGATTTATCTCTACAATATACAAAACCAAAATTAGGAGCTATTACTCCTTCTTCCCATTCCCATCCATACTTATTCATTCCTACTTCTAAATCTTCTAATTCTCTTAATAATGAAGGGCTTTGATCTTTTACTAACATCTCCAATACAGCATTTTTAGTATCTTTATGTTGAATGTATAATGGTATTTGTATTGGTTTTTCTTTTAAAGAATTATAAAAGTTTTTATCAAATGGTTTTAATATAAAACAATCCCAATCTAATAGTAATACCTCACCAAATTCTTGTAATGCTAAATCTAAAGCTTGTAATTTTCTCCCAAATTTATTATATCCTTTTTTACCATCAAATTTTGTATCTTTTACTAATTTAGCTTCATATCCTAGGTCTTGAATAAACCAAAATGATTCATAATCAAAACAGTATACTATTTCTTGTTCAGGATATAATGGCATTCTGGGTATTTCATGGTTTACATTGCCACCCCATAACACTCTAATTATTTTTATTTTCATGATATTTGTCCCAATGTTTTTGCCATCTTACATCTTTTGTAAAAACTTCTCCAACCTTAAAATCGTCAACTAATTCTCTAAACCATTCTTCTGTTTCTAAATGCATAGTATTAATTTTATCTAACCAAATATGATTAAAATCAACTTCTTTAGATAAATCTGGATTTTCGGGTAGATACCATTTTTCTGCTTTGCCTTTATATCTTGTATAAGGTAAAACACAATTATGGTGTGATAATGATATTTTATTAGTTAAAGTATTTATATGATAATCGTTTTCTCTAATAATATGACCTAAAATACCCTGATCAGTTAATAACCAAAACCACTCTGGTATGTTTTCACCATTTGTAGTAACTAATTTTTTGTGCCATTGATGATATTCTTTTAATAATTCTATGTTATTAAAACATAAGAATGATGTATTAGGTGACCAATCATCTACATTATAGTTTTCAATCCAAGGTATATGAGTAATTTCACTTTCAAATTTTTCTTTATCAAAATAATAATAACCTCTACCTATTTCCCAATGTGCTATTGTTAAATCGTTAGTTCTAACATATTCAGGTAGTTTTTCTTTGATTATCATATCATTATCAATGAATACAAAGGGTTCTGTTTGATTTGCTAAACATTTTATTTTACCACTTGTCCAAAAATAAGCTGCATCTACTTTTGATTTTGAATAACTATTTAAAAAATCTATATCTACCTCATCATATAAATCTAATATTTTAAATCTATGATAAAAAGCTGCTCCTACAGAATCAGTATACAATTTAATAGGACCATTATGTCTTTGCCAATTTACTATAGATAATACTGTATATAGGATTTGATGATCAGTCATATTGTATGTATCTGATTCTAATCCTTTCATGGATTCAAAACCATGGCCTCTTAACCTTTCTTTATGAAAATAAGGTTTAGTCCAATTAACGTGTATAGCCTTCATTTAATCTTTTTGTTTTATTATCCAATCATCATATATACTCCATTTATCTTTTTGCATAGAGTTAATACACCTAAATAAATACATCATTTCAGTATGATCTATTTCTTTTTTTGACACACCATAATGCTTGTAATATAATGAGGATTCTTTGAGATTCCAAATACCTCCATCATCTATTATATTACTATAATTTATATCTTTACAATCAAAAACGTTTTTAGATAATGATTTATGTGGAATATTTTCTTTACATAACATTTGTTTTAACATAAATTGTTCAGACAATATCATATAATTAGTATCCTTTACTCCCATTGAAGTAAATTCTTTGTGGTTTTGTAAAGTTTGTTTAGCGTATTTATTAGCAAATTTATAATCAGGGAGATAGAATAAAGATACATTTGCTGCTCTATCGATTATATAATTAATTGGTGTTGTTAATTCTTTACAATATTTAGTATTTTCTTTAGGATACCAATTATCTGATAGTTCGTTATATGTAAATAAAATATTATCATTTAAATGTTCATCTATGTTTTTAAATATTAAAAAATCATGATCAACAATTAGTATTGGGTTTGTTGTTTTACTTATTATTTTTGTTTTACTACTTGACCAAAATACTTCTCTATCAATTTTATCATCATATTTTAAAGGTTTTATTTCATCAAATAAATTAAGTAATGGTGTTCCTTTATAATAATCTTTAGTAAGATCATCAGCATATAATACTGTTTTATGGTTAGGGTGATACCTTTTCCATAAACAGACAGATGCTGCTAATAGTAGTGTAAATTGTTTTGTGTAAAAATCTTCAGAACGCTTAACGTTTTCAATTACCCATAATACTTCCATAAACCTTTTTAAATGTAACATCAATTTTAGAATAATCTACCATTAAATATCCATCAGGATGCATAATAGATGCTTGTGGTACTTCTTGTGCCATAACACCTTGAAATACTCCTCTACCATGTTTTTCTTGGTTTTTATAAGTCCAAGTATAAATGTTTATTCCTGATATTGATCTGCCAATTAATCTAATATTTTCTTTTAATCTTTTATCTGATGATTTTATTATACCAAACGCACCATGAAGTGTATCTATATAAGCGAAGTTTTTACCACCATAAGTACTATTATAAAACCAATTTACTGATGCAGTTGTAGTTAAAACTGTTCCAAATGCATTTTCCAATCTCCAACCCAAAAATTGATATCCATAAGATGCAACAGCAGATGTTCCAATATAATTTTGAGTATTACTCATTGATTGGTTTTTATATGCTGCAATGCTAGTTCCTAGAGCTGCTTGAGCTAAAAAAGGGGAGGTGAAGGATATATTAGAAAGTGAACTACCCCCACCTGACATTGCTAGATTAACATGAAACATTCTATCTTTATACCTATATCCTGTGTTCATTGATATATTAGAAGTACCTGTTTGTGTTGTATTTAATTTGGGATCTGCATCTTGTTTCCAAGCTGAGTATAAGCTATAGTTTCCATTAACTCCCCAGTTAGAACAAGTACCCCACATACCACTATAATACCCACAAGCTAATGTTGGATTTTGTACAGTTGAGGTATTAGATACCATGTGTAATTGACTAGTGACTTGTCCGTAGTACATACTATATTAGGTCTTTTACATTACCTTCACCAAAAATATCCTTATAATGATTTTTAACTTTTTCATAAGTATACTCAAAAAGGCTACCAGTAATTATATTAATGTTTATTCTAGATTTAGTTACCATTTCACTTCCAGTAGTAATTGTTTCTATAGATTCTGTACGATAAGCTGATATTTCGTTACCATCATCATCAAAATCAATATATTCTACTGTTTGATCTTCCCATGAAGAAGAATATGTTACTTGTTCTACTTGTACACTTTCAGTAAGTGGAAATTCTATAGGATAAGAATTATTATAAATTTCACTATCAAATGTATAGTTAGGATTTAACATACCAGAAGCATCTAGTCCAACATAATCTTCTTTATATATTGGATGTCCTGATGAAGATTCTTTACTTACATAGTGTGTTGTATTTGCAAGTATATCTCCTGTTGTTTTATGTAATACGTAATTCTCTATCCTAACATAGAAGCTACTTAATTGTCTATTAGCTCCTCCGTTTTCTGAAATTGAGGCTGTAACTATAAATCCCATTTTTATTTATTTAATTTGTTTACTTTATCATTTAATTCCTTAATAGCTTCTATTAATATTGCTACTAATTTTTCATATTGAACTGTTATATAATTTTCACCTGTTAAACTAGCTCCTTTATCTCCGTCAGCATCAAATGGTGCTTGTCTAATTATTTCAGGGAAATGTTTTTTAACTTGTTGTGCTATTACCCCAATATGTCGATCTTTTTTATCATATCCAAATTGTTCTGCTAATTCATTAGATCTATAATAAATACCATCTAATTCCATTACTTTATCTAAAGCACTTTCAATTCTACCTTCAATATCTTTTAATCTCTCATCTGAGTAATAGGCAACAACATCACCTGTTGATCTTACTGTACCAAACTGAACTGTATCTGTAGTTCTAGTATATTGGTTCATCGCAGTAGCATAAACATTTGATGTACCTGAAGCTCCTTTTGCTCCAGTAGGTCCTGTTGATCCTGTTGGACCTTGAGATCCTGTACTTCCAGTACCACCTGCTTGACCTTTTTGTCCTTTTGCTCCAGTTCCACCTGTTCCACCTGCTTGACCTTTTTGTCCTTTAGGTCCTGTTCCACCAGTTCCACCTGTTCCACCAGTTGAACCTTGAGGTCCTGTTCCACCACCTGGTCCTGTTGCACCAGTTTGTCCTTTTTGTCCTTTAGCACCTGTAGCACCTTTAGCACCACTTCCTCCAGTTCCACCTGTTGCACCTGTAGTACCTTGTGGTCCAGTTGATCCAGTACCACCTGCTTGTCCTTTTTGTCCTTTAGGTCCAGTTGGTCCTGTTCCTCCAGTTCCACCTGTTGCACCTGTAGTACCTTGAGGTCCAGTTGGTCCTGTTCCTCCAGTTCCTCCTGTTTGACCTTTCTGTCCTTTTGGTCCTGTTGCACCACCACCACCTGTAGCACCTGTAGTACCTTGAGGTCCAGTTGATCCATTTGAACCTCCTTGTCCTTTTTGCCCTTTAGGTCCAGTTGGTCCTGTTCCTCCAGTTCCACCTGTTGTACCTTGAGGTCCTGTTGAACCATTAGATCCATTTGAACCTGCTGCACCTTTTTGTCCTTTTGGTCCAGTAGGTCCTGTTCCACCACCTGCTCCTGTAGCTCCTTTTGCTCCAGTAGGTCCTGTTCCACCTGTAGCACCTGTAGTACCTTGAGAACCAGTTGAACCTGTATTACCATTTTGACCTTTCTGTCCTTTTGCTCCAGTTGGTCCTGTTCCACCTGTAGCACCTGTTGTACCTTGAGAACCTGTTGAACCACCTGCTCCTGTAGCACCTTTTTGTCCAGTTGCACCTTGAGATCCGGTAGCACCAGTAGCACCTTTAGCACCTGTTGGACCTGTTCCTCCAGTTCCACCTGTAGGTCCTGTTGCACCTGTTGCACCTTGAGAACCTGTTGGTCCAGTATTACCTGTAGCTCCTTTTGCTCCAGTACCACCTGTATTACCAGTTGTACCTTGAGGACCATTATTTCCTTGTTGTCCTTTTTGTCCTTTTGTACCAGTAGCACCTTGTGGTCCAGTTGATCCAGTTGGACCTGTTCCACCTGTAGCACCTTTAGCACCAGTTCCACCTGTTTGACCTATTGCACCTTGTGAACCAGTAACACCTATTGAACCTTTTTGTCCTTTAGGTCCTGTTGGTCCTGTATTTCCTGTAGTACCTTGTGGTCCTGTTGGTCCGTTAGCACCTTTTTGTCCTTTTGCTCCAGTATCTCCTTTATCACCTGTTGATACAAAAGAAACAATTATATCTTCATTATTTGAAAATGGTGAGGTAGCTGAACTAGCTTCGTTAGTTAGAGATAAAACCCACCAACCTGTTTGATCAGTTAAATCTGAAATAGCAAATGTTAAGAATTGTGTTGCATCCGTTCTATTAGAAATCCTAATGTGCCCTTTAACAGCTGAAGTAACACTAGCTATAGTATTTAAAGTAGATTGTATTGAATTGCCGGCATCATCAGTTATATCAATATAAGCGGCATTTGCTGCATTTTGTGTTGTAAAATTATTTAATCTTATTTTTCCTGTACCTGGGTCAGCTCCTGATGTACTTGAAGAAAATGTATAATCGAATGAGTTACCACCGAAGTTACCATCTGTACCTTGTGTACCTGTAGTACCTTGTGATCCTGTTTGACCTAATTGTCCTTTTTGTCCTTTTGTACCTGTGGTACCTTGTGATCCTACTTCACCTTTTTGTCCTTTTGTACCTGTGGTACCTTGAGCACCTGTTGAACCTGTTGGTCCTGTTGCTCCTTTTTGACCAGTTGTACCTTGAGATCCGGTAGCACCAGTTGTTCCTTGTGAACCTGTAACACCAACTTCACCTTTTTGTCCCTTAGTACCTGTTGTACCCTGTGAACCAGTTGGTCCTGTTAAACCAGTTGCTCCTGTAGCACCTTTAGCACCTGTAGCACCTTGTGGTCCTGTAGGTCCTGTTGGACCATCATCACCAACTGCACCTTGTGAACCAGTTGGTCCTGTATTACCATTTGTACCTTGAGGTCCAGTAACACCTAATTGTCCTTTTTGTCCTTTTGTACCTACTGTACCTTGTGAACCTGTTGGTCCTGTTAGTCCAGTAGCACCTGTTGCACCTTTAGCACCAGTTGTTCCTTGTGAACCCGTTGGTCCAGTTGGACCATCATCTCCTACTGTACCTTGAGCACCAGTAGGTCCTGTTTGACCTGTAGCTCCTTTTGCTCCAGTAGGTCCTGTTCCACCTGTAGCACCTTGAGAACCAGTAGCTCCAGTAGCTCCTTTTTGTCCATCTGTACCTTGTGTACCTGTTGCTCCTGTAGCACCTTTAGCACCTTGAGGACCTGTTGGTCCTGTAGCACCTTGAATACCTTGATCACCTTGTTCTCCTTCAGCACCTTTTTGTCCTGTTGTTCCTTGTGAACCTGTTAGTCCAGTAGCACCAGTAGCTCCTTTTTGTCCATCTGTACCTTGAGCACCAGTTGGACCTGTATTACCTACAGCACCTTGAGCACCTGTTGGACCAGTTCCACCTGTAGCACCTGTTGTACCTTGAGAACCTGTATTACCTACTGTACCCTGAGAACCTGTTGGTCCTGTTGGACCATCTGCTCCTTGAGCACCTGTTGGACCTGTTGGTCCTGTTGCACCTTTTTGTCCTTGATTACCTACTGAACCTTGAGCACCATCTGTACCTTGAGCACCAGTTGGTCCTGTTAGACCAGTTGCTCCTGTAGCTCCTTTAGTACCTGTAGTACCTTGAGTACCAGTTGTTCCTTGTGGACCAGTAGGTCCTGTAGCACCTGTTGCTCCTTTTGTACCTGTAGTACCTTGAGAACCAACATCACCTTGATCTCCTTGTAAACCTTTTTGACCAGTTGGACCTGTTAGTCCTGTTGGTCCTGTTGCTCCTTTAGATCCTTGTGGTCCTGTAGCACCTTGTGGTCCTACTGCACCTTTAGTACCTGTTGAACCTTGTGTTCCATCAGCACCTTGTGCACCTGTAGGTCCAGTTAAGGATAAATCTGTTCTATATTTTATATCACCCGATGTATTTGAAACTAATATTCGGGTTTCTGATGTTCCGTTTGATAAATTGTTTATATGTAAATTACTACCTGTAAGTGAAGTTGAGGCAATGATATTACTACCTGTAATAAACCCTGCAGAGGTAATATTTCCAATTACATTAAGGCCACCTGCTGGATACCAAAATAGTTTGCTTTGTGAGTCTTTGTATAAAGTATCATAATTATCTCCTGAAGATGTATCAAAAAAGGGAATTTGATAAGCTTTAGATGGTGATGATCCTGAACCTGTGGGACGTACGAAATACTTCCCTGCTTTAATTTTGTTTAAATCTGCATCACTACCGGATACAACTACTTTTTTCCAATTTGGCATGTCAATCTTTTTATTATGGTTGGTTACTCAAAATGAGCCCACTTCCGTTAAGGCCTATAATATAATTATACATATGAATAATATATGGAAAAAATAAAGGGAAAACAAATAATTTATATATTAAAGTATAACAGTAGGGTGTGTAGTAAATTCACATTGTGTTAATGAAGTAGCACCGCCTGAAAATACTAATTGATTATTATATTGTAAACCAAATGTTGTTGTTCCAGCAGCTGATGCAGTAGATTTAAAAGTATATGTATTTGAGGTTGATTTATATGTAGCACCTTGTGTTGATCCATCATATGAACTAGAAACATTTGCTACATTATTATTAGAATCAATTTCAAAATAAACTTCATTATCTACTCCTCCAGAAGAACCAGAATATATTCTAATAACATCCTTAATAGTACTACTACTACAGTTATAATTATATGAACCATCAGCGTTTGTACAAGTATAAAATACTTGCATTGAAGTATTAAAAAACCTTGGATCAAAACCTAATGCACTATTTAAATTAATAGATTGGGTTGTATTAGATGAATATGTTGATAAATCATAATTTGTAGTTAATGGAATTATAGTAAGCCAACGATTCATTTGTAGTGGAGTACTAGCACCTCGTCTTCCTGTCTGGTAATGAAATAGTTTTGAACCATCATTATTAAAACTCATTCCTTTATTAGTAGGAACAGGGCTACTATATGAATTGTATTCATTTGCTACAGTAATATGATTTACACTTCCGGTATTTACAGTAGAAATATCCCAAGCTGTATTCATTGCAAATTGATATATTTTTGTATAGTTTATTCCACTTACAAATCTGTAAGCATCTACTACTAATGTTGTGGGTGAATTATTGAAGTTATTGGTTCTTGCTACTACTATATCTTGTTTAAACCCAAATACATTTTCTGCACCAGAAGGAAATCCTCCAGTTATTGTGTCACTATTATCAATAAACCAACGTTTAACACCATCACCTTCGACATCGTCTGTCATATCATCTAGTTTTGGGAATCCTAAGTTATCACCACTATCGTAATTATACTCGAACATCTGAATCATTTGATCAGGATCGTCATTTATAGCATACTTACTTGCATATAGATAGTAACCACCACCTCCAGATGAATAAGTATTAGAATTTGCTGCATACACCATGAAATTTATTGATGATGTATAAGTAGTACTAAAGGTTGATAAATCAACAGTGGTACTATTATTACAAGAAAAGTCAAAATTTATTGATTCTGTGTCTTCAACTTGCCAAGTTCCTCCTTGCATTACCCTGAAGAAATTTATATTTGCCATTATTTACCTTTTAATTGATCTATTTGGATTTGTTGTTCCTTAATAGCTTCAATTAATAAGGCAACAATTTTTTCATACCTAACAGCTTTATATCCATTTTCTCTTGTAGTTACAATTTCAGGTAAAATTTCTTCTATTTCTTGAGCAATTACTCCAATATCATGTCCTTCGTTACTGTGTATCCAAATCTTTTGTTCCTCAGTTAATGGTCTCCAATCAAATTCAACACCACTTACTTGTTTTATTTTTTCTAAAGCATTAGAAATAGGTATAATATTATCTTTAAATCTTTTATCTGATGATGCAAATGCTACAACATCATTTGTAGCTGTAATTTTACCTACTGTTGCTGGTGTTACTGCTGATCCAACATGAAGTCCACCAGCTGATATTGTTAAATGGTCTCCATTAAATACTAAATTAGCTTCAGCATTAATACCTGTTGTACCTGTTGCTGTTAAAACTCTATCATTTGCACCATTTGTAAATCCTGTTACTGCACCTGCTGGTCCATCTGCACCTTGTGGTCCATCTCCACCATCTGGTCCTTGAGGTCCTGCTACTGTTGAATCTGCTCCTGTTGCTCCTTGTGTTGAATTGTCTGGTCCTTCTGTACCTTGAACACCTTGAGCACCTTGTGTAGAATTATCAGCACCACCTGGACCTTGTGGTCCATCAGCACCTTGAGTTGAGTTATCTGCTCCTGTTGGACCTTGTGGTCCATCAGCACCTTGTGTAGAATTGTCTGCACCTGGTTCTCCTTTTCCACCTGTTGCTCCTTGAGTTGAGTTATCTGCTCCTGTTGGACCTTGTGGTCCATCTGCTCCTTGGGTTGCTGTTCCTGTTGCACCTTGTACAGATGGTCCTATTGGACCTTGTGGTCCTGCTCCTGTTGCACCTTGAGTACCATTTGTACCTTGAGCACCACCTGGACCTTGAGTACCACTTGCACCTTGTGGTCCTGTTCCTCCTGGTGCACCTTTAGTACCTAAACTAGCTGTAGAACCAACTGTGTAGAAGAAATCTGTACCATCACAATATATTCCAATTACAACTTGTGAACTTAAAGTAGTAGGCATTGTAAATGCACTACCATTTAAATATACATTACTACCCGCTGAAGGTGTAAATGTTACTGTTCTTGCTGTAGTTCCACTTTGTTTTATTCTTACAACACCTGTATCACCAGCTTCCCAATGATTTGCTCTATCAAGTGTAATTGTTAAATTACCTGTTAATGCTGCTACTGTTGCATTTGAACCATCTTTCGGGTTAAATGCTACTGTACCTGTTGTTAATAATGCTTGTTGATCAATTGTTAACTTACCATTTAAGTATGATGTAGATCCATCAAATGTGAAATTAGGTTCACCAACTAATCCTCCACTACCATCTGCTGTTACTAATCTATCACTTACATCACCTGATAAATTAGCTACTCCTGTTGCACCTTTTTGTCCTTTAGCTCCATTATTAGTAAACTGTATTCTTACACTCTCACCATTAACAAAAGTACCAGCAGCTTGTACATCTGCAGCACTAACATCTAATAATGCTCTTGTTGCATTAATAGTATTAATACTATAATCAGCAACTGTAATAATATCACCTGAACTTTCACCAGTAATTATTAATTGTGACTGTTTTGACCATAAATTATTGTGATTAACACCATCGGCATCTTCTAATGCTAATGAAATTTGAGTAGCTGATCCAATTGTAGTATTATCAAACCTAATTGCACCCGCAGCACCAGCCATATCTGTACTAGTTTCATAATCATAATTTAATCCTGCATTATTTCCAGGAGCACCTTTTGTACCTGTTGCACCCTGTGTTGAATTATCAGGACCTGTAGCACCTTGTGCTCCTTGAGTTGAATTATCAGGACCCGTTAAACCTTGAGTACCTTGGGCTCCTTGAGTTGAATTATCTGGTCCAGTTGCTCCTTGAGCACCTTGTGTAGAGTTATCAGGACCTGTTGTACCCTGAGCACCTTGAGTTGAATTGTCTGGTCCTGTTAAACCTTGTATACCTTGAGCTCCTTGAGTTGAATTATCAGCACCGTCTGCACCTTGAGCCCCCTGAGTTGAATTATCAGGACCTGTAGTACCTTGTGCTCCTTGAGTTGAATTGTCTGGACCTGTAGTACCTTGTGCTCCTTGAGTTGAGTTATCTGGTCCAGTAGTACCTTGAGCACCCTGTGTAGAATTATCTGGTCCTGTTAAACCTTGAATACCTTGAGCACCTTGTGTTGAGTTATCTGCACCATCTGCTCCTTGTGCTCCTTGTGCTCCAGGATCACCTTTATCACCTGTTACTTGGAATGAAACAACTATATCATCTGTATTGGCAAATGGACTAGTTGCTGATGATGCTTCATTTGCTACTGTTAAAATATACCAAGCGTTTGTATCTTGACCTGCTACAGCACTTATTTGGAATAATAAGAAATCATTTGTATTAGACTTTTCTGATATTCTAACATGACCTTTTATTGTAGATGAAGCATTAGCAATTGTTGTCATAAATGAAACAATACTATTACTACTATCATCTGTAGCATCTATATAAATTGCAGTTGCAGTATTTTGATTTGTCTGGTTTAATTGTAATATACCCGTTCCTGGATCTGAAGGTACACCTGGTACTGTTGTACTAAATGTATAATCAAATGAAGCACCTCCAAAATTACCATCTGCACCTGTATTACCTTTAGCTCCTATTGCACCTTGTGTAGAGTTATCTGGTCCAGTTAAACCTTGTATACCTTGAGCTCCTTGTGTAGAATTATCTGGTCCAGTTGCTCCTTGAGCACCTTGAGTTGAATTATCTGGTCCAGTTGCTCCTTGAGCACCTTGAGTTGAATTATCAGGACCTGTAGTACCTTGTGCTCCTTGAGTTGAATTGTCTGGCCCTATTGTACCTTGTACACCCTGTGCTCCTTGTGTAGAATTGTCTGCACCATCTGCTCCTTGGGGTCCATCTGCTCCTGTAGCACCTTGTGTAGAATTATCTGCTCCATCTGTACCCTGAGCACCTTGTGTTGAATTGTCTGGCCCAGTTAAACCTTGTATACCCTGTGCTCCTTGAGTTGAGTTATCAGCTCCGTCTGCACCTTGAGCACCATCTGGTCCTTGTGCACCTGTTGCACCTTGTGTTGAATTGTCTGGACCTGTAGTACCTTGTGCTCCTTGAGTTGAGTTATCTGGTCCAGTAGTACCTTGTGCTCCAGTATCACCTTTAGCACCTGATTCTATAAATGATATTGCTATATCTGAAGTATTACCAAATGGATTGGCTACACTACTAGCTGTAACACCACCAAAACAAGTAATTATATTACTAGTTGGTCCTGATACACTTGTAATTGTAAATGTTATAAATTCAGAATAATCGTTTCTATCTCTAATTGTTAATATACCTGGAGCTGTTGGTGTTGGAATACCATTACCATCAGCATCTCTGTAATCAAATACAATTTGAGTAGCTAAATTTGTTTGTGAGTTATTTGTTCTTACTACTCCAGTTGATGGGTCTCCACTAGTTGCTGTACTAAAGTTGTAAGAGTAGGTATTTGCTCCATCTGCTCCAATTGAACCTTTAGCACCACCTACACCTTGACTACCTACAGGACCTGTTTCACCTTGTATACCTGTGTTACCTTGAGTACCAGTATCTCCTTGTGTACCATCTGTACCTTGAGTACCTGTAGCTCCTTGAGTTCCAACTCCTTCTATACCTTGTGTACCTTGTGTACCATTTGTTCCTTGAGTACCATCATTACCTTGAGCACCATCTGCACCTTGGGCACCTGTTGCACCTTTTTGTCCATCTCCACCTTGAGTACCGTCTTGTCCTTTTTGTCCTTTTTCACCTTTTGTACCTTGTAAACCTTGAATACCAGTTTCACCTTGAGCACCAGTATCTCCTTGTACTCCATTTGTACCTTGTGCTCCTTGGGCACCATCAGTACCTTGAGTACCATCTGTACCTTGTGATCCAGTGTCACCTTGTACTCCTACTTCACCTTTTTGTCCTTTTGTACCTTTTTCACCATTTAAACCTTGAATACCCGTTTCACCTTGTGTTCCTGTTGAACCTTGTGCTCCATCTGTACCTTGTGTTCCATCTGTACCTTGAGTACCTGTAGGTCCTTGAGGACCATCTACACCTTGTGTACCAAATCCTGTTATACCTTGTATACCTGTATTACCTTGTGCACCTTGAGATCCTATCCCTTCTGCACCTTTTTGTCCTTTTTGTCCTTTATCACCTGTAGTGACAAAAGAAACTAATATATCTTCTGTGTTGGTAAATGGTGAATCTGCTGAGAAAGCTTGATATGCTATTGTAAGTGACCACCAACCAGTATTATCGTCTAAGTCCGTTATACTATATAATATAAATTGCGTAGCATCCGTTCTATTTGCCACTTTAACATGGCCTTTAACAGCCGACGTGACTGCAGCAATTGATGATAAAAATGACTGAATACTATTGCCATCATCATCTTCAACATCGATGTACATCTTAGTAGCACCTTTTTGTCCTGCTGCTGATCCTGCTGCTGAGTTTAATTGTAATTTACCCGTTCCTGGGTCTGCTGGAGTTCCTGGAACTGTAGAATCAAAAGTATAATCAAATGAAGCACCTCCAAAGTTACCATCAGTACCTTGTGTACCATCTGTACCTTGAATTCCATCTGTACCTTGTGTTCCTGTTAAACCTTGTATACCTGTTTGTCCTTGTGCTCCTGTTCCACCTTGAACACCTACACCACCTGGACCACCTTCTGTTCCTTGAGCACCTTTTTGACCATCTGTTCCTTGAGTACCATCTGTACCTTGTGTTCCGTTAGCACCTTGAGTTCCTACACCTGTAGTTCCTTGTGTTCCATTCGCTCCTTGAGCACCAACTGTACCATCTGTTCCTTGTGTTCCATCTGTACCTTGAGTACCAATTGTACCATCTGTACCTTGTGTTCCATTAGCTCCTTGAGCACCTGTTGCACCTTGAGGTCCACTAGCATTATCTACAAAAGTTAAGTTACCAGAACCATCAGTTGAAATAATTTGATTATTTGATCCATCAGATGATGGATATATTAAACCACTTGCGGTTAAACCTGTTTTTATATCTGCCTGTGAAGAAGTTACAGACCTTAAGTCAGCGTCAGATCCGCTTATAATTATTTCTCTCCAATTTGCCATAGTAAATTATATGGTTATAAATATTATGATGTTTCTACCTCTTGAGAAAGTGAATTATTTTCTGCTGTGCCATCCTCTATGGACTGAATGTGTGTATTTAACTTAATTTGTAAATCTCTAATGAACGCAGCATCAATTCCATTTATGTTAATAGTATCTAAGGCAACTCTTAAGGCTCTAATTTCTCTTATAGTAAATCCCTCTAAATCATATTTTTCTTCCATTATTTTGAATCTTTAAATTTATTTAAATCTACGTACATTTTTTGGAGTTTCAAAGTTAAATTATAAATTTTCTCCATATCCGCTCCTTCAAATTTGTGTGTACGAATTATATCCAATAAATAAAAAACTTCTTCCTGAGTTAGCAAAGGTAGACCCATTAATGGATCTACCTCCCCTATTTTTGTATTTCCAGCTTTAAAACCCATTAATTTGATTTATTTTATTATGAATAAATCCAAATTTCTTCGTTATTAGCTACAAATATGTTACCTTTTTTAGTATATTTTGCTACTACAGCTGTTGGATCGTTTGCAGCACCTTCTACTACTGTTGATACGAATGCATCTGGTGTATAAGATTCTGTACTTGGATCAAATGAACCTGTAAAGCTCCATCTAGTTGCTGCTGCATCATAAGCAAATGCTTCACCATTAGTTGGTCCTGTTTGTTGTATTACAATACCACCATCTCCAATTGCAGTTGAACCAGAAGCTAATCTAATAAATCTATCAGCTACGTCTAAGTTTTCTGCGTGTTGGAATGAAGCTGTACCTTGTACTACTAAGTTTCCATTAACTGTTGCATTTCTTCCAATTACTGCATCTCTAGTTACTGTAAAGTCATTATCAATCGTTACATTATTTGCTAAACTTACAGCACCTGATGATACTGAGAAATCTGCTGCTACGAATGAAGCAATACCTTTGTTAGTTGCTGTAGCATCTTCTCCAGAAATTGTAATTGTTTGAGAACCAGCGACTGTATTAATACCTTCACCTGCTGCTATTGCTAACTCTTGTGTTTTAAGAGCTACTGTTCCAGTTCCTGATTCACCAGTGAAGCTTAATGTTGAAGCTACTCCTGTTAATCCTGAACCATCACCAACAAATGAACCAGTAAATGAACCAGTTATTTGTGAACCTGCTACTGCACCACTATTTACAATGTTTGTTGCTGTTACTCCAGTTGATGTAATAGATGTTAAACCTGCAATTGTTGTTGCTGAAGCACCTAATGAGATAGCTGTTGAACCAACTGTTATTGCACTGTTAGCTAATTTAGAATTTGCAATTGATCCTGCTAACATTGCGTTAGTAACACCACCTGCTTTTACTCTTAAACTATCAGCGTTGATTTCAATTGAAGAATCATCTACTTGTACTGATAATGCTGTTCCAGCACCACCTGCTAAACCATCACCTGCTACTGAAGCATTTAATTGAGTTGCTGTAATTCCAGCATCTGCTACTTTTACTCCACCTGCTCCTACAGCTAATGTAGAACCATCTGCTTCTACTGCTACTGATGCAGCTGAAGAACCATCGTAAGTGAAATCTGCAATACCATTACCATCTGTTAAATCTGGTAGGTTTGTTGTTCCAACAAAGTTACCTTGGAATGAACCACTAAATGATCCAGAAGCTGTTAAACCAGCTATTGTAGCTGCTGTTGCTCCTAATGCTACTGAAGTTGAACCAATTGTTACACTACTATTTGATAATTGAGAATTTGTAACGTTTGCAAGCGCACCACCTAATGTAATAGTTGGGTTAACGGTATCTCCATCAGAAGCTAATGTAATTCCATTTTCATTACCAGTTGCTGATACTGTTTGTACTGTACCTGAACCTAATCCAGTTGCAGCGATTGTAATTCCACCTGCTGAATTTGTTACTGTAATATTTGAACCACCAGTTAAAGTTCCTAATACAGGATCTGCTCCTGTAGAACCAATTACTAATTGACCGTTTGTAGCTTGACCTAGTGCAGTAATTGCTCCAGTTCCACTACCTAAAAGAACACCACCATCGGTTAACGATGAGGCTCCTGTACCACCCGAGGCTACGGGTAAGGCTGTATCTAATGCTAAAGCTGATAAGTCAGCTGATGATCCGGATACAATTACTTTTTTCCAAGTTGCCATTGATTAATTGTTTTTAAAGTTAATTATTAATTTATTTTATTATACATATACAACCTGAACATTTAAGTTCTATTTTTTAAATATTTTTTTATTTTATTCCTATATAAGCAGATGCTGTAGTAAAGTATAAACCTCCTTCAACTGCTGTTGGTGCAGATCCATCTGGTTGTACTCTAAATGTAGCAACTCCTTCATTGTTTATGTTAAATAAACTTTGTGATGTTGCTTGAGCATTTGATATTAAGAAATTTTCGTTTGAATTTAATAGTATTTTTGCACTACCAGTCATATCAATACTACCTGATATTCCTGCTGAACCTGTGTATGGGAAAGCTGCACCACCACCTGAACCAGATGTTAAAGCATCCATTACATTAGCTGCCATTATTTGACCTGGAGCAAATCCGAATGCATTAGATATACTAGCATCCTGACCTTGGAACATTGGACCTACTTTATTTGCAGATCCTATTTGATATAATACACATTGTGATGTACTACTAAAATAATTCATATCAGTAGGTAATCCATTCATATCTCCTCCACTTGAAGTAAGATACATATTTACTACCCCTCCTGTAGCACCTGCTGGTCTACTTTGTACATTTGACAGTGAAAATTGAGCAAATTGTCCTATTCTTTGTGTTGATTCAGCACCATCTAATGCTACTGGGATAGCAATACCCCATTCTAAATCACCTGATTGATATTGTGAATCAGCACTACCTGTAACATTACTAGCATTAATATTAGTTTGACCTGAAGGGAATGTCATTGAACCAGATTCAATAAATATTTGTCCTGGTCCTGGATCTACTCTTAATAATACTCCTGTATTTGAAGATGCTGCATTACCTGATACTACTATAGTAGCATTAGGTGAAGCACCTGATATACTTTGAATTGTTACTTTTGATCCAAATGGGCCTGAAGATATTAACTCCATACCTACCCTTAATTCTGATACACCAAAATAGTTAACACCATTATCGGCTACATTAGTAATAGTATTTGAACTATTAGTAGTATTTCCATTTAACCTAATGAATTGGTTCGCTCCTATAGTGTTTGTAAAGATTGAACCTATACTTACACTACCAAATAATAATTGTTCTGTAGCCATTTATATAATTTTGTTTTTATAATTATTATAATGTGTAACCTTTAATAACCATAGGATTAAATTCACCTACGTTTGTAATTGTTGCAATGTTTTGGTTTGATGATCTACCATATTTAACATTTGGTACAATTTGTGTTGTAAAAGTACCATTACCACTGTCTTTTTGAGCTGCAAATACCATTGGATTTATATTTTGGAATGCTGCTGAACCAAATCCTGATCCTTCACGTGATCCAATTGGGAATGTAATTGCAATATCATCTCCTTGACCTGCTGCATATAAATTCATTGTGTTTAATTGAGCACTTGCACTAACTCCTCCTGGAGCTGTAATAGTAATTGCTGTAACACTATCTGTTCCATTTAATGTTAAACTTGCACTAAAGCATGGTATGTAAGCTGCTTCTGTTCCTGTAGTACCACCTGAATCAACTACATCTATTCTAAATATGTTTGGATCTGTTACTGTAATAGCCATTGATTTTGTAAGACCATTTGTGTTATAATATGTAACAACATCTCCATTTGATAAACCGTGTGCTGATGAAGTGATAAATAATTGTGTAGATATTCTATTCCAAGAACAACCACCCATATAATTTCCTGTAGACATTAAATCAAGTGAAACATCTGATGAGCCAAATACTGTATATCTATTTTGTGTATTAAATACTGTAGCTGAACCACCACCTGATCCTTCAGGTCCTTGTGAACCTCCTGCTCCTTGTGGACCAGTATTTCCATCTGCACCTTGTGTTCCTACACCAGTTGCACCTTGAGGTCCATTTGGTCCTGATGGACCATCACCTCCTGTAGTACCTTGTGATCCAGGTCCTCCATTTGCACCATCTGCACCTTGTGTTCCTACTGTACCATTTGTACCTTGAGTACCATTTGCACCTTGAGGTCCGGCTACTGTTGAATCTGCTCCTGTTGCACCTTGAGATCCATTTGGTCCTGTTGTACCATCTGTTCCTTGAGCACCACCTGCACCTTGTGTTCCGTCAGCACCTTGAGCACCTGTAACAGAAGCTCCTTGTTGACCTTGAGCACCATCTGTTCCTTGTGTTCCTGCAGGTCCTGTTCCTCCTGTTTCTCCTTGAGCACCTTGTGTTCCTGCACCTGTAGCACCTTGTGAACCTGCTGGTCCGCCTGCTCCAGTAGCACCTTGAGCACCTGTATTACCAGTTTCTCCTTGAGCACCTACTCCAGGAGCACCTTTTGTTCCATCTGTACCTTGTGGTCCATTTGATCCTTCAGCACCTTGAGCACCTGCTGAACCATTTAAACCTGAAATACCTTGAGGTCCTGCTGGTCCTGATTCTCCTTGAGCACCTGATCCACCTTGAGTACCAGCACTACCTGCTGTACCTTGTGAACCATTTGACCCATTAGCACCTGTTGCTCCTTGAGGTCCTGCTGGTCCTGTATTTCCTTGAACTCCACCTGCACCTTGAGTACCTGTGGAACCGTTTGTTCCTTGTGTACCAGTAGCACCTTGAGCACCCGTTGATGCACTAGCTGAGTATAATAAACCTGTTGAATCAATGGCAACGAAACCATATGAACCCGGTAGAGCTGAACCTGTGTTCATTGCTACTTGTTTCAGTTGTATGTTTGATACATTGCCTGCTGATCCCGATTGTTGAATAAATGATCCTGTTAGGATTAGAGAACCTGATACTTGAATATCATATGCTTCTGCTGAGGTAAGAGCTTGAACAGATTGCGAGACTTGGGATGCTTCTATTGTCTGGCCTGTTGCTATACCATTAATTGTAAATTTCTTTGCCATGGTTGAAAGTTATATTTTATTATAAATATATTAAAATTATTGTCTATCTATGTTTACTAATATAGTTGTGTCAGTTGTTCTTGAAGTGGGCAAAGGCTGCGCTAACTTCCCAACTGCTAACAACTCATTATCATTGTTATACATACCAACTGTTGTAACGAATGGTGAAAAGTAAGATGAAGTTACATAATTGTAAACTGTACCATCATTACTAGAACCTGATATTGTAGTTGGATTTAAAGAGTAATTAAACTCGTCTTCGTTTATAGTACATTTGTACTGCGTCTCATAAATAGTAAATGAAGATGAGAATGAGCAAGTAATATTAGAAGTAGTTGCAAAATTTTCTATATCTAATAATCCTATTGTTCTACCGCCATAAATTGAATCTGGGTCTCCAAATTCTGATGTACCATATAATGTTTGTTCTCCAGTTGCTGTTTGTCTATCACCACCTGTAAAAACAATCATTCCGTGTTCGTATATAACATTTCCTACAGGAATTGGTCCTGCTGCTTGAGGTGAAGTTCTCATAAGAACTCCTTCTCCATCATCATAATAACTTCCACTATCAGCAATTATTCTTAAAGATTTAGGTTGAATAAAATCTCCAAACATTGCTTTAGGTATTGACATTACTGCCATTGAAGCATTTATAGTAGCTTTTCCATAAATAGCTTCACCATATGTTGATTCTGGATTACCATATTCTGCTAAACCTACTGTAGTTGTATATGAACTTGTAGGCCAGTATTTTTTTGGATTTAAATCTGTTTGAGGGTAATTGTAATAACCATTTCCATCATTTTGACCTAAAATAACTCCATCTGGTTGAAATGATGGTCTATTAACAGGTTGTACTTCACCATCACTACCTGATAGATAATTTCTATAGTATAATTGTTCTATTGAAAAATATACTTGTGATTGAGAATATTGATTTGAACCTGTTGAAAATGATTTTGCTGTTTGATCGTAGGTTGCTGAAGCTGTTGTGTTAAATTTATTTCCTGTATAGCGTTGGATATTAACATCAGTAGTAATTAAACCACTACCGCTAAATGTAAATGCTTTAGTAACCTCTAGAGGTGATACTATTATATCCTGTGAATTTAATGTTTTGTACGCCGCCATTCATTCTTAAAAATCTAATTTAACCCTAATAAGTGCTTCTTTAGTAAAGTCTTTATTTAGAGGTTTTGAAAGTTTAGCTACAGCTAATAATTCATTGCTATCATTATATAAACCTACTGTTGTCATATAAGTTTGAGGATTATTTATAAAATAATTATAAACAACTTCACCAGTTGATCCTGAAATATATGATGGGTTTTCACTATAGTTAAATTCCGAGTTTCTAGCTCTAATAAATACAAAATCAGATGTAATAGTTTCTTCTGAATTTAAAGCAAATCCTGATCCAGATTGCATTGGGCCTAATAATCTTAGTGGATTATTACCTGCTGTATTTAATGATGTATTTGTACTTAAATTTAAACCTTCTTCAGAATCTAAATCTAATGCTGCTCCATTTAATAAAATAGTTCCAATATCTGGTAAGAATAAACCATATGAACCTTCTGATGTAGTATAACCTAAACCACCTGATCCTGAATTGTATGCTATACCATCCGAACCACTAATTACTTGATATGCTCTAGTTGTACCATAATAAGTTGGTACTGTTACCATTTTTGAGTTATCTGTTAATTGTAATGTTTTATTTGCATTTGAAGAAATAGAGCTACTTAAAGTTAAGTTAAACGAACCTGGGAATAATGATTGTTTATATCTTGCTCTTTCTACACTAATTGCGTATATTGAACTTTGGGATACTTCTCCAAATACGAATTGTGCATTTTCATCTTCTAATACTAATGTTCTATACTGCCCATAAATTGTTGAAGCAGGTGAAACACCTGGTGCTGCAGTATTGTTATATGCTAAAGCACCTCCTCCTGTTGAATTACCATAGGCAATTTCAAACTGAGCTGCAAAATCAGGAGCGCCTGATTGTGTGTTAAAAACTGTTGCGTAATATACTCCAGACTGACCATTAATTTGGTTTGATTGTGTAAACATACTAGTTGCTAATAGTGCAGGTTCGTTACCTGTCCAGCATGTAGCTGTTTGTGCTTGTGCACTTACTACGAAATCGTCTGCTTCTAATCTTTTAAATCCCATTGTTTTTTATTTATGTTGTTGATTTAGTTATAGTAATTGGAATAGTCATTCTAGCCCCACTATCTAAACCTGTTACAGTTATTGTACTTAATAATGTTTTATTAGATCCAAATAATGTATTTACTGTAGTTGCTCTTAAATTAATTTGAGTACCTACTACTGTTGATGATACATTTGTTCCAATTGTTTGTGTAGCAACTGCATTTGCATCTGAAGCTGCTTGTGTGTTAATACCAGTAGCATTAAAAGTATTTAACAATCTAACATCTGCAATTGTAGCTGCATATCCTGCTGTTTCAAATACTTGATCATTACCTAAGTAATTTAATGTTTGAGGTGTTATTGCTAATTGTGCTCCTTGTTGTAATGAAATTGCTGTATATCCTAAATCTAGTACTGGTAATTTAGCTGTACCTCTTGGTAATGTAGCTAATTTATACTTCATTATTTGTGATTCTTCTGGGAATGCTTCTAATAATGGCATCCCATCGATTGCTTCACCATAATATGCTGATCCAGATGGATGATTTGGATTATATAAAGTGTAATCGATTTCATCATCTGCTAAAGCAAATTGTGTGATTCGAAATGCGCCATTATTGGCTGCTAACAATTCTCTACCTTTAGTTGTTAAGATAGCATCAACTGTTATTACTGAATTATTTAAATATCCCATTGTGTTTTTTTTATATAAATATTGTTATATGTTATAAATATGTTAAGTTATTAGTTTCTTATCTCTTAAGTCACGTATTATTTCATCTGGCGCAACATCTATTCCTTCTACTGGGTATTCTGGTTTAAGAATCGCAGTAGGTGTATTATCTCTTTTCAATAATGGTTTTATATATTCTATAAAACTACCTGATGTTTCTATTATTGTTGTTGAACCTGTTGCATTTGCTCCTGTTGAAGGTCCTGTTGCATCATTATACGTTAATATATTATTACCCGAAGGTACGAACTCTTTTATGGTAGGCAACGAACCATAAGGAAAAACTCTATCTACTAATATTGCGTTAGGTGCTGGTATGTATCTTCTGATTAAGAAGAAATTTAAATCAACAGATGATTGTATAGACCTATCAACAGTTAATTGTAATTTATTTCTACCATTTATCATAAAATTTTGCTCCGGTGTCAATACTTTTACAATTTTATAAGAAAATCTTTCATCATTTTGAAATCTAATTTCATCATTAACTCTAAAAGCATATGGTACATTTGGTAAAGGCCAAGCTGTATCTTGTGGTTCAAAACCTCCTGGGAAGTTTAGATTTTGAGATGCAGTATAAGGTAAATACCCTTGATAATATCCTAAACCATAATTATTATTACCATTAGATGATGATAATTCAATTATTGTATTATCTAATTGTACCGTCCCTGTTGCTGAACCTGTTGTAAATTCTATTCTTATATTATCTGAACTGTTGTTAAATGGGTTATTATATAGACCTATGTTACCTGAGTTAGTTAAATCATTATATAATTCAAGTGTTGCTATAGTTGAACCTCCATTTAATGATACATTAGTAATACTAGATGTCATATTATGGTTTGGGTTACCTACTTCTTCCATTAATAATTGACCATGATCATTCCCAGCTCCTATAGCGGATAAATTTGTAAAGAAAGTACTTAAACTACGACCTAATTGATCTACACTTCTAATTAAAATTTTATTAGTTCCTTTTTGATTATTAATAATATAATCATCTGTTAGGGTAAGAACCAAATCTTGGTTTACAGTACCAAAGAATTGATCTAACATAATTTTATTGAATGTAATAGTATCTCCAGCAACAAATCCACCACCACCAGTACTTCCACCATTACCAAATAAACCAATATTTGTAATATTACCGCCTGTAGATGCATTCATAGACCAGAAACAGTTTTGAATAAGTCCTTTACCTGATGTTGAAGATGCAAACCCAAAGAAACTACCATTTGAAGTGGCGGTTGCTTGTTGAGATATTGAATCACTCCAAGTTAGTGGTTGGGTAAGAACAAGTCTTAATGAACCTGAAGCTGCTAAAAATGCCATATTATTTGCACCTGGGTCAGTAATCGCAGCACTATTTGGATTAAAAGGTGTTGAATCTGAAGATAGTCCCATTTGGAAGGCATTGGTTGCTGTATTACCAGTTACAAAATCCCAGTATGGGAAATTAAGTGCATTTGATTGTAAACTAGATGCTACTTGGTTTCCAATTATATTCATTGAAACATAAGGACCTTGAGATGGGAATGAATCTTGGTACACTATACGATTTGTTGGAGATCCTCCGTGTGCACCATCCCCATTTTCTGGTAAATAAGTTGGATTAAATCTATTGATTTGTGGTTCATCAGTTTGGTGATCTGGTTCGTCATCCATTTCTCCTTCAAATCTAAATCTATATCTTCTATCTGATTTAAGGGTTGTATTTGATTGAAATGCAAAGTTATAGGATACATATTGTACATCTGAATATGCTTCATTTCTATTTGCTGAGAACCAACCTTGAGTATCGTTTGATTCTACATCATAAGAATATTGTAGGTTTTGAAAACCATAATTATCTGATAATTCTGATAATGGAGCATCAAATGTATTTCCATTTGTTGTACCATTAACATCACCCATATAGAAAGTCAAAGTAGGTTCTTGAACTCCTGAAGTTGAACCATCTGATAACCATGTAAATTCTTCTCTATCCCAATCTGAAGACCCTAAACTTAAATCATCACTATCAGTAGATTCAAAAACAAATCTCATAGTACCTACTCTACCAGTTATATGTTTTGTTTTCTTTTTATTTCCTTTTTTCTTAAATTTTTTCTTTTTATATGCACTAGGTGCTGTTGCTGGGATTACAAATGTACCTCTAATCATATAATCATCACTTAAATCTCCTGAACCTGAACCTAATGGGTCTGTTGTAAAGAAAATTTCACCTGGGTTACCGAAATATTCAGTTCCAAATACATTAGTTGGAGGTGTGTATGTTCCAATTGATGCTGTAATGATAGGTAATTCTACTACCCCATTGATATCTACAGGAGATGCTCTTTGAACACCAAAACCAGATCCAGTCTCAAAATTAAATTGAAGACTATCAAATGTACCTGGTGCTTGAGGGAATATTTGTCCTATTTGAGATGCAATACCTTGAGCAATATTATAATATACAACATTAAATGCATCTTGATATGCTTCTACTTTACTTGAACCTTGAGATGACATATCATATTCTATAAATGAAGAAGTCACTCCTGATACTTGTGCTGCATTACCCGCAATTGGAATAGCAGTAGCAAATGTATTTGCTGAAGTTTGTGAATATAGTAATGGTATAGCTTGTTGTCCTACTTTAAATGTTGTTTGGAATCCGTTTAAGGCATCAAACTGAGTTGAACCTGAAACCTGATTAATACCTACTTGTCCTAATCCACCTTCATCCCATGTACCTAATACATCATAAGCCGTATAAGGTGAAATTAATGGGTTTAAAGCATCACCTCCAGGATTAACCATATATAATATGTTAAACTGAGTTTTACTATTAACTACTGGGTAAGGATCTGTTACCTGATCACAATAAGCTAAATAAGCTCTTTTATATTCAATTACTGGAGATAAACCGTATCCACCTGCTAAACCTTGTATTGAATTTATTCCATGAGCAGATGTAAATGAACCATTATATCTAGGATTTATCCAACAATCTTGAAAATAATTTGATTCTGGTACAGTTGATCTTGCAGCTGTTCCTGATAATATTAATTGGAAATTACTTGGGTCATATGGATCATCATTATATTCTATTAATTGAATATCTGGGTTGTTTCTTTCTTGTACTACATTATTTAATGTTGGTTGACAATCAGGTGCGTTTGAGAAACCACCTGTACCTCTAAATGAATTGTCTATAAATGTAGGAACTCTACCATCTCCCCCCTCTAATTCTGCTGCATTTCTAAATTCTAAATAATATTCACTTACTATAAGTGAGTTTTCAATTGATTCTGATGCATAAGATCCAGATTCAACTGCTAAAGATAATCTAAGACAATCTTGAAATGATATTGATTCTGATGGTATTATAAAACTAGTTGTTATGGCAAGACCCGCGATATGAATATCAGGATCTTTAAAAGTTTCTGAGTGTAAAGGTGTATCTCCTTCTCTAGGTACAGAAGTTGGATAGTTACCTTTATATATGTTAATAGAGCAAGTAGGCCAAGTTGGTCCATCACCTGCTTCTCCTGCACCATATAATGGTGGATTTGGAGATAAAGAATATGTTGTTTCTATATTAGATGATTTAGCATTTGGATCAACATACTTAGGTGCATCTGGGGCATCACTACCTGTCCATGCATTTACAAACATTGAAGCTGTTACAGCAATATCTTCTGAAGGTAATTGATTAAATATATATAAACCATCTATTGAATTAGTTAATGATGAAGAAAGTGATAAGTAAACATCACTTATTCTAGTTGAAAAAATATCTCCAATTGGTGTACCTGATTCTGATGGTGATATTACTTCTAATGTAAATGTTGAACTACCATCATCACCTGAGGCTGATACTGTTCCTGCTGCTGCAACAAATGAAATATTAAATCCTGGGCTACAAGTACTAAAATTTGGAACTCCACCTGAACCTGTATAGGTTACTGTTACATCTCCTGAGTTTACACTTTGTACTGTTGCTTTATATTCTACATAATCTGCTAAAGAGGTATATAACCCAAATTCACTTGATCCTGTTGCTGCTGTTCCATCTGCTGATGTTGTATCGAATGCACTAGCAGTAAAAGTAAATTCACCATTTTGCATTTTTACATTACTAAAATTTGGAGCAAGATTAGCAGAAGCTCCTCTTTGTTGTGTTACTGTTGTTACTAACATAGGACCATCCATAGACATTGAAACATTTGTTGTATTTGATGGAGGCCAAGGACCAGTTGAAGTACCATTACTAACATTAATTATTGTTGCTGTTGGATTTGTAGTACTATCTATATCTCCAACATCATATGTTACGCTTCTTGTATTTCCGTCTGTTTGAAATCTTATTGTACCTTTTGGTTTACCAAAATGACCTGATTGACTTACTGCATTTATTATTTGATTTTGAGCTCCAAAAAATACACCTAATTTTGATACTGCTATCTGAGTAGTACTAGATGGGGATGAATTATTAGCGGCAAATTGTCCTGATTGTACTATTAAATTTGTTGAAGAATTAAATTCCATTACTGGTTTTCTTTCTTGCATGTAATTTGCTGTACTTGAAGTTTCACAAAATATATTCCAAGCTGATCCTACTGCTGGAGGTAAACCTAATGATGAATACATTGTATAACACCAAGGGGAAACTTCTTGACTTCCTCTAAATACATCAAACGAACCCGAATCTCTAGATTGAGAAATTAATGCTGGGTTTGCAGTTGCATTATTATTACTAACAACACCTAATTGTTTTACATTATAGTAACCTGGAAATCCTTGAGAACCCGCTCCCGTTGTTTGGTCATTAAAAACTGCTCCAAATGGTAACCATGGTTTAGATCCTATACCTGATCCTGTTTCTGTTAGCATATATAACTTGTAAGGTCGGTGTAGATAAGCGTTATATTGCGTGTGATTTGAATCTCCTGGACCAGCATTTGTTGGTGTATTTGCTGGCGTAGTATTAATGGGTTGTATGCCTCTATATACCCATAATTCCTGATCATCTTCTATAGGAATTTCAAAGCCTTCTATTCCAGTATATCCAGCACTTGCTGAGTTATAGACAACATCACTTTTATAAGATATAGCCTGACCAATTGATTTTATTTTAGCTACTGTTAAAGGATCAGTTAATGGTACAGCTGTCTTACTAGAAGTAATAAGAGCATTCATATCAGATACATTGGTAATACCATTACCAGCTGCACCTGCTAGAATTTGATTCGTGTCTTGTTTATAGTAATAATATACTTGTGGTTCTACTGCCATTAAATGGTGTGTTTATTGTTATAAATATATTCAGACATTTTTTGTACTCCAAGCTTATATTTTCCTTCTTTTATCATTTTTCTAGCAAATTTAATTGATTTACCTGGTTTTTGAAAGTTTTGTTGAAATAAATTTGGATATATTTCTATTCCTTTATATTTTTTTAATATATGTTCTTCAAAGGTTTGTTTCTCAACTTCATTAAAATTTCTTATCCTTTTATAAGGGTGAAATTTTTCCATAGGATATACTATTTTGTCTTGCCAAACTATATCTACTAATAACCAACGTTTAAATCCTATAGTTATACCTTCATCTAATACATGCTTTAAATCAGCAGGATATCTATAGTCACCTGTAAGGATAACATCTACATCCCAAGTTTCAGTACCTTCAACTATTCCACCACATATCCATACCTCAAATTGGTCTAAATATTTGGTTTTTTGAAAATCTTCCCACCATGCTGCTACTGCCTCATAATTTGGTCTATCCCAAGGTCTTAATGTAACGTGCTCTCCTATTCTATAAAACTGTTTTTTCATAATTTTTATGATGAACCATATCCACCACCACCTCCTGATAGTTCGTAGAATTGTGTTACTACTACTCCCATTACATTTTGTGATGGATTTGTTATATTTGTAAAATTAACTATTGCTTGTCTTGTAAATGTACTTGTACTTCCACCTCCTTGATATCCTGGATCTACTGTAAATTGTACTATACCATTACCTGTTTGGATTTGGTTTTGTGTTGGAGATAGTGTTGATAACCATCCTGTTCCATCTAAGTAATTAATACTATACTGCCATTGACCCTGAGATAAACTACAAGTTACTTGTATTTGTGTATTGGTAATTCCATTATTACCAAGAATTGTTAAGTTATTTTGAGGATAAACTGTAACGATGTTTACTCCACCTCCACCACCACCTTTTGGTCCACCACCACCTGGGAGTGAATTTGCTACTTCAGGTATACTAGCTAATACTGGGCTTGGTACAACATACTCTTGAAAGGCAATTGGAATTCTTTCTGATGATGCTGTAATTGATCCTGTGTAAAATTGTAGATCTAATGCTCCATTACCTCCTAATAGAGATGAAGCACTTAAAATTTGTTGGGTTGAACCACCATTTCCTCCTGTATCTCCAGCATTCATAAACCAAGGGTATGTACTTACTTGATAAGGATTTTCTTGGTCATTATTTGTTTCATTAGATCCTGTATTAAAGTTATTTAATGGATCATATAAGAAACCTAAATTACCGGCTTCTGCTAAACCACCATCATTTGTAATGTCCCACCAGTTTGCTGATGCCCACCCTCTAAAGAATGACTCAGTTGACCATAAAGATGTAGCTGAATCCGCTTCAGGTGGGAAATAACCTTGAGCAACTGATCTTGTTATTCCAGTTTCATGTATTACATTTGGATCTTCTCCAGATGATGTAGCGTAATAAACAAATTGACCACTTGCACTAAATGAGAAATCATAAAATAATTCATCATATGATGTTACTGCATTTGTTGAAGGAGGTTGATTAACAAATATTAATGCACTTTGATTATTACTAAGTGGGTTATCCTGTAATGAAACATTACTTATGTAATAGGTTTCAAAACCATCTTCTATTACTTCATTTAAATAATTTGCTGCACCTGTTAAAGTATAGGTTACAAAACCTGAATCTTGAATAAATGCTAAAACATCTTCTCCATTAATGTCCTCATCAGACATTTTTATATATTTTACTTTATTTGAAGGTGGTGGGTCTAATTGTTGTCCACCTAAAGTTGCTTCTAATTGACCACTAGCACCTAAGAATCCTGCCGCTATCAATGCTGTTTGTGATATTTGAATCGTTCTACCACCATTATATTTTTTAGTAGCACCCGAAAATAAATCATCTTCTCTAAGTGTAATTACAACTTCTCCTGAACCATTTCCAAATGTACCTGCTGCAAAAGTAATTGTATCACCTATATCATATAAACTACCTGTTGCTGTACATTCTATTGTTGATACAGATTGTACTGTAACTGTTGCTTTAAATCTTGCTGTTCCGTCACCTGTTCCTGATGTTGAAGTTGCTGCTATATTACTGTATTCACCATTTACACCATTAACTATATTAGTAGTTATTGCTTGTGTTAAATTTGTTTCATTTGGTATAATAGATGTATTTACAAAATATACTGAATCAATTTGTTTTGGACCAACGTTATTACCTGGATTAATAGGTCTACTTACCAATTCAATTACTCCACCAACACCTTCAGCACCTGGTCCTGTATAAGTAAAATTCTTTGTTCTAAAAGTTCCTTCTGTTTGTGTTGTAACAAAATATTCAAGAGTTAGCTGGTTATTATTTCCAGCTGCAGGGTATGATACCGTGTCAGCCCAAAACCAGTTATTACCTGGTTGTGGTTGAAATCCTGGTACATCAGATATAAAGTCTGATTCTTTTATTGTGTTATCATTAAACCATTGAATATAGAAGAAATAATCAATTCTACTATCTTGCCCGAAAAATGCTTTACAAGGTTCGGATTCAAGTATTCCTGGTACTAATGTGTTTATGAATTCACCATTATAAAATTCTCTTTGATCAAATCTATCATATGAATGAGGTGCTTGACCATAGATATTACTTGTTGATGATGTAATACTAGAACCCATAGGCATTCCAATACCTAAATTCGTTGAAAAAGGCTCTTGGAATTGTTGTACAAATCCTTTATATTGATAATAAAATTCTGATGCTGATACTTCGGCATTTGTTAAACCACTATATGCTCCCTCACTTATTTCAAACTTAGCAGTATAAGATGCTGTTAAAGTTGAATTATATAATTCCGTTGGAACTCCTGTAAACCCTGTATAACGTGGTATTAATTCTGTAAACGATGAAGAAATATAATTACCTGAGCTAAAAGCTGTTGAAATTGGTGTTACATCCATATCCCAATACCCTGTATTACCTGTTGAAGATTGGTTTGAATCTCTTATTTCAACTACTAAATTTTTATCAAATATTGATGGGAATCCTGCTGATTGTAAATCTGCAGGGGTAATTGTCATAAATTCTCCGGCATTATAATCTAATCCTATATCTACTAATTCACAAGATACTGCTGTATAATTTGTTGGGCCTGGAGCTCCGAAAAAGGCAATCATTGTAACTTTTATAGTTGCACCTGTACCATTACCTGTAGTTGAAGAAACGGGGATTGTAAATGGACCAACTAAAGTTGTTGTACCACCAGTCATAGGTTGTTCTCTAACTATTAAGTTAGTACCTGTTACCAAAGGTGGTGAAATATAATTTAATGCTGTGATAAAATATTTTGCTCTTAAATCGTTAGCATATTGATTTTTTAGTGGGTTATATATTTTGTCAATAAATTGTGTTAACTGTCCAAAATCAACTGTTATACCCATAGCACCATAACCAGATGCTAATGAAGCACTTACTCGAGTTAAAGGATCAAATATGTTTGGACTATAATCCGAATGTGGTCTATTACCATTTGATAATGAACTTATAAATATTTTTGATGCTGTAGCTCCATCTTGACTATTAAAGGCAAAAAATGCTCCTGAAGCTGATGCTACTGATGTGCTTGAAATAGAATGTGTATACTGATAAAAGTAATTGAAGAAATCTGAAGATTCACTTACTGGAGCAGCATATAAATTATTGAATGGTTCAAATACACCTCCAGTACCACCACTATATCTATAAATTGATGACCCACTAGCAAAGTTTTGTTGTGGGAAATCTGAATTTGGACTTAAAACTGGTGCTAAATCTTTTTCTACTATTGTATATACAACATCATTTGCTACAGATGTTGGTGAATTAGGTGTTACTTGTAATGATGCAATTGATTCTGAAATTGATTCAGATGTAAACGTTAAAATTTCTCCTAATTCATAATCACTACCAGTTTCTCTTACTTGGAAAGATCTTACTTGAACACCACCACCACCAACAGTTCTTACTAATGGTATAAATGTAGCACCTGATCCTGACATATTACTACTAGCTGTAATGGGTGTTCCATTACCAAGACCAAAATTAACAACATTTTGACCTGGTGCGAATATTACATCATCATTAATAAATGAATTACCTGGTCTTTCTATTGCATAATGTACATTATAATCTCTTGCAAATGATTTAACTGAACCTGTATATGTCACATTTCCTTGTGACATTGAAGGTGGGGCCTGTACATTTCTTTCTAATAAGTTTTGTTTAACTACTACACCTGAAGTTAATGTTGTTCTAGCAGGTGTAAAATCTTCGATCATTTTAAATAATGAGTTATCAAAGAACTTAATTAACCTAATAAAATCATTTACATCATAACTGTTTATATATTTTGTAAAATATTCATCCCTTAAAGCATCTAATTGTGGGTAAGATGTTTTTGATTCACTTATTTGTCTTGGGTCACCTATATATTCTCCTAAATTGAAATCTCCAATTTGAGCAATAATATCATCATTAATTTGATTTTGAGGTGAAAAAGCTACTTCTAAATAATTAATGCTTGGATTACTACCACTTGGGAATGATTCTTGTTGTACTGATCTATAAGGTGATAATGTTGAACCTGATGGTACAATTGTGTCTACAATTCTTACTCTATCAGATACTCTATTTTTTATACCTCCTGGAGTTTGATTATAATATATTGATTCAGTATTCTGTAACCAACTATTTGATCCTGTTTTTAAGAAGAAAGTACTTGAATTATTAGAAAAAGATTGTGTTATGTCCCAAGATCCTGTTATTTTAGGATGTATTGATTCTCTATTTTCTGTTGTTAATTCTGTACCTAAATCTGCTCTAAATATTAGTTCTTGTGGTGTTGAGTTTATACTATTACCTTGTGTTGAATAAGGGTTAACTGCATAGTCATAAAATAAACTTTCACTTAAAACAACATCCCAATATCTAACTTCTTGTAAAGAACCAGTTAATGGTTGATAATCAATACTAGCTAAACCATATAATTCTTCACCATATTTTGCTACACCATAAACATCACTTGCAATTGGTCCTAAAGTTAAAGCACTACCACTTGGTAAATGTGCTGTTTGTACAGTTGACCAATATTGTGGGTCAGTTACTGTAATTGATGCTTTATCTGAGAATCCAATTTCTTCACCAATTCTATTAGCACCATAAAGATAAGCTACTTTATCACTCGGGTTGTCATAATCAAATGATGCTTGTATTGCCCACCATCCTCCATCGAAGAAAGGTAAATCAATTTGAGCAAATCTTCCTTGAGTATGTCCTACAGCACCTTCAGGATAAAATCTTAATTGACCATAAGCATTATTATTAATAGGTACAGAACCACTATATGATCCACTTTCAAGCCCTGATCCAGTATATGAAAGAGTTATAAATGCTTTAGTTTGTTCTCCAACCCAAACTTGTTGATAAAGTGATGATGTTGGTATTCCTGGTGTTTGAAATCTAAATTGTAATGATTGTGGTGAATTATCACCTGAATTTTCTATCCAATCACTATTCATTAAGAATGATGAGGATATATATGTTGGATTCTTTTCTCCTTCTAAATGGAATTTATAATTAAATACCTCTTGTTTTAAATCCCAATCTAATGTAAAATCTCTATCTCTACCTCCAAATTCACTTATTCTTAAAACAGTATCTGGGATACCGTAAGAGGTGATTAATGCTTTTAAACCAGCAATTGTACCTTTTCTTTTAAGTAATTGAGGTACATTGTGGTAAATACGTTTATATAACTGTTGTTGTATTTGGTTTTGTGGTACTATATCATTCGATGCTGATATTTCAGTATTCACGTATTCAAACCCAGAAGGTGTGTCAACTATACCACCAATTGACCCCGTCATATATGGGAAAGGGAATGTACTACCTGATGGTGTAATTCCTAAAAATGCTGTGTATAAATCATCAGTATTAAAATTGCTTGAATATAGTTTAATACCAAAATCTTTAATTGCATCCGCAACTAAATCTCTAGATATACCATAATCTAATCTGTTATCAGCATTAAATCTGTTTGTTAAATCCTTAGTATATAACCATGTATTATCATATTGTTGAGCAACCATATCAACAAATAATTCATATTTTTCATTATTTGGATCTGATCTTAAGTATTCAGGTATTGCATTATATAAATAATTTTCATTATTTAAATCAAAAAATGATGCTGAATATGCTTGCCCTGTTTCATCCGTTGCACTACCTAACCAAGATATAGCTTCAGTACTACCTGTGGTTGCTAAAATATAGGGTTGAGTGGACGTTGTTTTAGGCCATGATTTTGCAGATCCACTATTAAAATATAAAAAATATTCATACCCATCAAAATTCTTAATTATTTCATTTATTTGGGTAGTTAATACTGCTTTACTTGAACTATATTCTATATTAGTAGATTCAGTGCCAATTATACTATTCATTTGGTTAGTATAATTTTCAATTAAACCTACTTTATAAGCAAAGTTTTCTAATCTTGTATATGCTGAAGAAAAGTGAACAAAATTTTCATATTCTTCATAATTAACATTTATAGTAACTTCTTTTTTATCTAATAAACTGTCAAGTTGATTAAATGAACTTGTTAAATCTGTACCTACTAGAGTATTAAAATCATATTCTTGACCTGCTGCACCTTGTTGTCCTATTACTTTTATACTATAGTTTGGACCTGATATTACTTGATAATCATTTGGTTCAAATTCAGGGTAAGGTAAGGTTACATTATATGCTTGTGGAGTTGATATATCTCTTACAACCCATAATGTAGATTTAACTTGAAATTGTGGTGGAAGTGGATCGTATAATTTAACTAAAAACGAAGGTTCCTCTAATTGAGTATCTACTTTAAAGTTATTAGCTATTACTTGTTGATCTTGTCCAAAGTTAAGTAAAAAATCATAGAAAAATTCTGATTCTTCTCTTGTGGTAACAAAATCGTTACCAACTTGAATCATTTCTTCATCTGTAATAGCATTACTTTTTAATCTTAATTCTGTTCTATCACTACTAATTTCACTAATATAATAATTTGTAGTAATATCTGATGCTAATAGTTTTCTATAGAAGTTATATGTTGAAAAATATTTACCTACATCATATCCTATTTCATTAATATCTTGAGCTGGGTAGAGGCAAGTGTCTCCTTCTATAACAGAATATGTTTTTACTTCTACTGCCCTAATATTAGGGTCTATTGGGAATATTAAGTTCTTATTTTCATCATAAGCATAATATTCTATATAATCTGTTGATGAAGAAAAAGCAGTATCTAACCTTGAGGAGGATATTAAAATATTATCCTCTTCAGTATATTGTTGAAATTCAAAAGTAGTAGGATCTACTTGAACAATAATTGGTTTATTTTTTTCTTCTGCCATTTTAATATCCTGGGTTTGTATTTGCACTCACCGATTGAGGGTTAGTGGTTGTTAAGTCTGGATTTGCTCTTTCTTGATCATTAAATGCTTTTTGTATAGAATTAAAATCTGTTATTTGTTCTACACTATCAGCAACATTTAAATTAATTTTCTCTCCAGTTACAGCTTCAGCTAATTTAATTTGTTCTTGTAATAAATCTTGTCTTAATTGAGCGATTTCTTTTTGTAATGCTTCTATTATTTCATTATCTTGATCAAAGTTAATATATTCACCACTTGTCTTAACTAAATATTCATGAGAATTAGTTGGACCATAAGCTGGTATTTCATAAAATAATTCGTTATATTTTTGGAAAAATTCTTCAACTGTAAAGGTATCTTCGATTTGATTAGGGATAGATGTAACACCCAATTGACTAAATTTAGTGTCAATTATTTTTGGATATTCCGTTTTAGAATATACTTTTTTAATAAGGTCTACTCTCTCCTTTGACGCGTTTCCCATTTTACAATTTTATTTAACCGTTAACTACTTTAAAATAGTAATTTTCATCCAACACAACAGTATTTCCATCCACCTCAGTTTGTATCAAGATACTATAATATCTTTCAGGCTCCAACCCATTCATATAAACTGTAAAATAACTACTAGTAGCATCACAACTTATTTGAGTGTATGTTTTGTCAAAGTCAACTACAAACTCATTCGTATCTAAATCTTTAATTGCATAATACGATGAGGTAGTTAAGGCATGTTGTTTAGTATCTAACGAACCTGTTTTAAAAGTTCTTGCTGGGAATTCTGGTCTTACATTTAATCTAAATTGATTAATACTTTCACTATAAAATACTCCTGCATTGTTATCTAAAGCACAGTATATATCTGGTGTATCAATTACATCTAATTGTTGTATATCATATGTTGATAGTGTTACAGTAGCTGTTCCTGTTGCCCCTGAAACTCCATCTAGTGCATTTAATGTTGTAGCATTCCAAACTAATTGATCTCCTGCTTTATATCCTAATCCTAATTCTTTTACAAATACATTTAACATTGAAGAACTATTAAAAGTAGCTCCAAATGTAGCTCCAGTTCCAGATCCATTATTTGAATCAGGTGCTGGTAATGATTGTGTATAAGAACATGAAATTGAACTTGTAAGATTTGTAGGGTATGAACCTGTTAATATTCTTCCTCGTTTAAAATCACCACTACTAGTAGCATAGGTATAATCTACCCATCTAAATTCTAATTGTGGAGGATATATTGTATTTGTATCAACTGAATAGAAACTTAATTGTGGAGATACCGCACTTTCAGTAATAAATTCCTGAGCATCAGCCCATTTAATTATAAATCCATCATTTGGTTTACTAACTAAACCTGCTATGTTAACAGCTCCTGAAGATGAATACCACATTGTAACCATATCAGAAACTTCTACATTTAAATCTTTAGTTGATCTTAAGGTATATTGTTGTGAAGCAGTAATATTTAATGGTGTTCCTATTCTTTCAAACCCAGATGAACCTGTATACCAAGAACCACCTGAACCAGTAGCTAATGCTTTTGCATTGCTCCAACTATTATCATAAGACCCAGTTGATGAAGGTGACCAACCACCTGCTGGCCATACATCTGCTGAACCTGAATAATCTTCAAATTTCCAACTTACACCAGTTGTATTAATAAGTTTATCTAGATATTGCCCTGAACCATTATTCCAGGAAGATGATATAGGGTATATTTCTACTTCTGAGTCTATAATTACATTAGTTGCTTTTGCTACATATAATTTTAAATGTGCATCCCATGTACCCCAAGCAGAACTTCCTGTTACTTGAGCAATATTTTCTAATAAATTATTTATTTCACCTTGATCAAATTTTACTAATGATCTAGCCACTTGAGCAACTGGATTTCTATTTGTTACCAAGTTAGCTACATCTAATATAGCATCTAAACCTGTATTCATTGCTGAGTAAGCACTGTATATTGAGGCGTCTTTTGAAGGAAATAATTTATATACTGCCATGATTAAAATAGATTTACTACTCTACCTTTAATATCAGTATTCGGATATTTTAACTCAAATATACTAGGATCTAATGAAGGGAATATTGTGCCATTTTGATTAGCAGCATTCATATCATAAGCCCACTGTGAGTATCCTTGTGAAGTACCGGTTTTATTGGTAAAATTAATTTGTTTTACTGTTTGTACACCATCAATTGCATCTAATAATACAAATAAATCTGGTGTTATTATTGGTTGATTTATCTGCCATCTATCTAATTTAAAATAATTTGCTAGTGCTACAAAACATCTTTGTAATACTTGATTATTATTATAGTTAGGGTAAGTTATTATTTCAAAATCAATACCAAAATTAATGACAAATGCATCTTTAATACTAATAGTATCTCCAATCATTCTATATTCATTAATATAATTTTTTAGGTTGCTTTTTAATGTGTATGAAGCAGTAGTTAGTTCGTTATTATTATTTGAAGATAGAACATATATATCTAAAGTAGTATTAGCTTCATCTGCATTTGGTTTTTGTGTAAATGCTTTTGATATTATACCAAATTTAGAAGGCATACTTAATGCTCTAACTAAATAATCATCTTGTGTTACGTTTCTTAATTGTGTTGAAAATTGAGAAATAGAATTATTTCTAATTTCTTCTATTGTATCACCATCTTGACCTCCGCTTGCAGCTATAGGGTTATTTGAAGCTACTGAATCGAATACATATTGTGATGTAGTTGGATTTAGTCCTCCTTTTAAAAATTGTACTGTAGCTTTATTTACACTAGTTAAGGTATTTGCTAATATATTTGATTTAACACCCCCACCTGTTAAATATCTAACTGTTAATGTTGTATTGGAAGGTGTATTTCCATATGTGTTTGTAAATATAAAGTTAGTTGGACTATAAGCTGTTGTTAACTTATTTTGCCCAAATGGTAACCCTAAACCTACATTAAATGGGTTTGGAATTACTTCTTCAGTTGTTGTAGCAGGGGAACCAGCTCCAAATTGAATTTGTAATAAATTATTTGATAAAAATCTAGTTGCAAATCTATTTTGTACTGATTTAGTTTGTAGTAAATATGGTGTATCTGAGTCAGTATATGTATTAGGATCATTTACATTAGTATTTTTAATACTATCAAAAACTAAATCTTGTCCTAAATAATCTACTTCATACCAAACATTTCCTTCATTATCTACTATATCTATAATACCTGCAATATTAGCATCATTTATTGTTACAGTTGCAAATTCTCTAGGAGCACCAAATGTAAATTCTGTTGATTTGATTGTACCTGAGTATGCATTAGCTGTTTTCTTTAATAAATAATAATCAGGGACTCCACTTGTAATTTGTGCTACAGATACAGTTGTTGGATTGTCTGAGCTTGATACTGTGAAATCAATTGGATCTTCAGTTGTAAATGTTTGAGATTCCCCTGATGTTGTATTTGTTTGAGTATTTGAGTTAAAATATAAAGCATAGTCAAAATCTGGTTCTGCTATATTGTTAACTAGTTTTCTGGGTACTTGTTGATAAAAGTCAACTCTTACAGTTGCTAAACCTGTTGCTTTAGGTCTGTACCCGTACATGTACGCTAAGTCATATAAATTACTTGGTTGTCTTGCGTATTGTAAATAATTTTCTTGTATTTGATTATCTAAATAAAATGATAAAACATCTCCCACATAAGCGGCTTGTTCCATAAACATCATACCTGGAGATGTTGGTGTAAAATCTGTATATGTTGTAGGGAAATAAGTTTGAGAATAGTTAATCAATTGATTTCTATACTCGGAAAAATCCTTATTTATATAATTTATGTTTCTATTAACTGCCATTATGCAAAGTTTAATGTTAATTCATCTGTAATTCCAGTATTCCTAACTGAATAATATATTTCTACTGTTATATTATTGTTATCCGTATTTTCTGGCCCACCATCTACATTTAATTCATTTAAAATTACATTTGGAAATTCAGTTGATAGTTTACTTTGAATGTCTTCTATTAAATAATCTATATTACTTGTTGAAATTTGACTAAAAATAAATTTTCTTAAACCACCTCCAAATGAAGGATTACCTGGTCTTTCACCAGGATTGGTTAAAAAATAATTAATTAAATTACTTTTAATCGATTCTGCTGTGGTATAATTAGGAGCAAATACCCCACCTTGTGAAAAAGGTATATCCACACCAATACCTACTCTAGGTCTAGTGTCATTAGGGAATTTATTTACTGCTCCAAATGCCATTTTTATCCTTTACTATTCATTAATCCCATAATTTGATCCATACTAACATTTCCTTGTGGTAAACTACCATTTGGAGATGTTGTATCTGCTCCTGTTACTTGTAATGGAACATTTGCTGATGTTGCATTTAATGTACCATTAGCTCCAGGTCTCATTCCATCTAAAACACTCATCATGTTTTCTCTTAACTTTAATTTATCAGTTTCAGGAAGTGGTTTACTTTCTGATGCTGGGGCTGCTACTACTTGTTTGGGAGTTTTAATAGCTTCTAGTAAAATATCCTTCATTTCTTCTTGGATAGCTTCTTTTACTGCTTGTTTTACTATGCTTTTTAATTGATTTAATTTCATGTTAAAAATATTAATTTATTATAAATATTGGGTTAATCTGCTTTTAAATTATTTTGTACTATATAGAATGCTAACTCGTCAATTAATATTTGATCTGCCGCACTAAATGATGGTTCTCCTTTTAATATTACAATCCCTTGTGAATTTGTTGCGGTTGCATATCTTCTGTAATACCCATCTATTTCTTCTCTAGTATCTTCAACTACCGCCATTGTAAACCCATTTACTATTTTTAATGGTGGTGTTCCTTGTTCTGTATTATCTTTTTGTAAATCTAATAATTCTTCATTAATTTCTACCATATCTAAGTCACTAGGAATAGAACATTTAAGTATTAATGCATCAATTTTCTTAAGATACCTTAATATTATTATTAGTGAAATTATTAAAAATATTAATGATATCAAAAGAGCTTTTCTAAGGTCTTTATTTATGTTAGCTAATATCTCAAATTTTTCTTTTATATCTTCTAATAATGCAACTAAACTATAAGGTACACCAACTCCCGGAGGTACAGCTACAGGAAAACCAAGTGAACTAATTTGTATTTTACCTGATTTAAATAAACCAGTTAAATATAAAAATATACCTGCTAAAACTGTATTTGCTATTATTACAATCCATATTTGGTTTATTTGTCTTACAATAGAATTTCTTCTTTTAATAGCCATCCTTAATAATTCATCACTTGGACATCTACCTTCAGCTACTGCTTCATTTACATTTGCAGCTGCTACTTTAGTTATACCAAATATAATCATTAGTCCTATAGCTAAAGGAAATAATTTATTTTGAACTACAGATGCAAATTTTAATACTTGTTCTTTTATAGCTAATAATGCTTGTTCTACTGCACTCAACGCAAGTTTACTTACTGCAGCAATAGCTGCGTTTGCTTCTGCTTTTAATCTTTCAACTGCTTCTTCAGATGCATCTTCTATTTGGATTAACCCTTTAATGGGTAATTCTTGTAATACTTCATTTTGTTGAGTAACTAAAGTTTGGTAATCTGGTGCATATTCTGGGTTTTCATATAATACAATAGGTTTTACCAAAATTGTATCACCTAATTTAGGTAAAGTAGGAACCCCAAATCTAATATCATATTCACCTTCTTCATTAGTTTTAATAGTAGGAGGGGTTGCTTTATCATCCCAAACATATTCTTTATATTCCTCTTCAACCTTAATCATTTTAGGTTTACCAAATACATTTTTACCACCACTAGGATCAGGTATTTTAACTTTTCTTGTTTTAGTTTCTAATACCATAGGAAGTAAAGCTAGTTGAGGTTTTACTTCAATCCCAACTGCTGGTTCATTGGTTGCTTTATTATATAATCTACCTTTTGTTGAAAATGTTTTTATTACTGGAGTATTTTCGTCTATTAATTTTTGTACTTGTCGGGCATCATCAAGAAAGGCAACTACATCTACTACACCACTAGCTACTGCTAGTTGTGAAAGTATAGCTTTACCTGCAGGGGATAATAAAAATTGTTTTCCTGCTGCTATTAAGGTATCTTTAAGATTTTGTTTTTCTTCTGCCATTATGATGTTTTTACTCTTTGAGACTTAAAGGAATTAATCATATCTTTTATAGGACGAATAACATCAATTGACATACGAGCTACAGCACCTGCAGATGGAACTTGAGGTTCATCTTTTAGGGCAACACATAAATTATCTAATGTTTGTAATATTGCTTCGAATTGAAGTAAAAATTTATCTCCTAATATAACAGATTCAGATGCATTTTGTTTACCTAAACTAACTATACCATTAGGGGCTAAAATATTTGAGTTTTTTGTTTGTGATTTAATAGATAAATCTTCTATAGATTCTAATACTATAGATTTTTTAGATGAAAATAATATATTATCTGTTGTAGTATTAAATAATAATCTACCTGAATTTAGAATTATTTGAGGTGCATTATATGCCTTAGGTGATATGGGAGTTTTTTTAATAGTATTTGAAAAAGGTACTGTTGAACCTTCTCCTTCAATCTTATCTTTATTTAAAGAAACAGCAACTTCAATTGGAATTTGTTGGGTTGAAGTTAAATACATCGATGCTAAATCTTTATTAACATCTTCAGTTATTGGTATCCACCCTTCAACACTTGAATCTTTAGGTTGACCATTTCTTATTATTGAAATGGGACTACCATCTTTACCTGAGTTAGACCAATTATTTTTTATTTCACCTGATACTTTAGAAGTATTTCCTAATCTAATACTATTACCAAATCTACCTTCTAAAATATAATCCCCTGCAAATGGTAATATTGGGTGAACATTTGATTGTTCTTCGAATGTCCCACCACTAAGACCATTTAAATCTATAGGTGCAACTTGTTGTGTTGTTCTATTTACATTACCCGCCTCAATTTCTGCATATGATTTATTATTTGAAGGTGATGTTGCTCCACTATTTTCAGAGTATATATCTGGATATGGGTTACAATTTGGGGCATTCCATAATGAAATAGGATTTAAATAATAATAAGAAGCCTTAGTTGTTGCTTGTGATGAATTAGTATTAGGTAATTTAAATAATAATACTATTTCATTTACTAATGGGTAGTTTTTTATATTTGGAAATAAGGGTTTTGCATAATTTGTAACCTTATCCCTAGTACTATTATCTGTTTTTGTAGGAGTTCCAATTAATTGAAATTTTATAGTACCAATACCTCCCCACTCACCAACTTCACCCCACATAGTAGAGTTTGAGTTAAGAGAAATATCTACAACCCTGGCGGATTGCATTCTATCTTTTATCTCATCTACCCCAGCAGCATCATTCTTACTACTAAAAGAGGTGATCCCACTAAATAGTGAAGTAATTGGATTGTTAGCCATTATTCTTCTTTTTTATCTGGAAAGTCAGCGTTTAATTTATCTAATTCAGCTAGTAATTCTTCTTTTTCTGCTTCAGATATACCTAATGAATCTTCGTTATTAGAATTATTTACTACACGTTGTACAATTGTAGCCATTTTAATTAATTGCTCATCATTTCTAACGCCAATTTCTAAATATTCTTTAATAAGAGGTACAATTAAAGTTGCGTCACCTATGTCTGATATTAGGGGTTTTAACTCAGAAATTAATCCAGATATTTGTTGTTTTTTTTCTGTTTGGTTGTCATAAATCTCACTTAATATATCTGAGAATTTTTTCTTACCAAATACTATGTTATCTAATGCTCCCATAATGTTTTTATTATAAATATGGATATAGGATAAGTGTTAAAACTTACACCAACCGTTTTCTAAGAAGAAAACATACTGAGATTTAAATATGTCGTGGAGTTTATCTGCTATTTTAGTTATTTTAGGTGTTTTAACATCAACCATCTCACGAATATAAATGTAAAGGGCTTTTTTATTAAATACCTCTATTGTTTCCCTTTTTCTAAATAATTCTAAAATGGCATCTGCTATTTGAGCGTCATTTTTCTTAGGAAATAATTCAAATATATTTTCTGTAGTATACTCTAAAAATAATTCTATGTATTCACTTAATTCATCTTTTTCTTTAGCGTAATCTCCTTGCTCATAAGTGTAGGTTGAATTATCTTTTGTTAAATATTCAACATCTACTTTTTTAATCTTTTTACTATAGTTTTTAGTATTATATAAAATTAACCAACGTTTAACAATAGTCCCAAAATAAGAATATGCTTTGGCCCCTCTAGTAGGATCAAATAAATGAATTTTAGATAACAAAAAGGTAATTATCTCATGTTGTAAATGTTCTAAATTACTAACCTCTGTATGGTAGAATTTAAATGTATGAATAATATTTTCTGTTAATTTAAAGAAAGGATAATGAATTTCCTTTGCATAAATATCACTACGCATTTTAGGGTCGGGAGTGTTGTTGTATAACACTATAGCGTTTTCCGTATCTTGAGTAAAATAATTTTTACTCTTTTTTCGTCTTTTTCTTACCATTAGTTGATTTTAAACCTTGATATACCATCTTGTATTACCTTTATTTGATTAAAAAACCAACCAATCTCATCATCACTTTTAAATAAACCTTTCTCGTCTACTTTTTTAAGACGTTCGTCTGCAATGTCAATTTGTTTGTTAAATTCTTTTATATATTCATCATATTGCAAAATAATATCTTCTTGTTTTTCAATCTTACGTAATAAATTCCACGTAGTATATGATAAAACAACAGTTAAAATACTTAATATTATTATTGCGATTTCCATAAAATTATAAATTATCTAACATACTCTTTAACCCTGGACTTGAAATTGTATTAAGTGCTTTGGATTTAGTACTCTTATTTGACGACAATGTATAATTCTTCTTTGACGTAGCCACGCTATCTTTAGAAAACTTTGGGAGCCATTCAATCTCAAACTCAATACGTGCGGCCATCATATCAGCTTGATGCAAGATAAATGGTAAAGATGTACGAGGTTTAGTTTCTGGCATGAATGATTTTAAATATTTTTCATTAGCAGGATCATATAATCCATCATGTGTCTGGATAGCTAACATTTCATTAAATGTATATTTGATATCATGTGATTGTAGTAAAAATAATCCACGATCGGGGACAGCAGCAAATGCAATTTTTTTATTGTGCATATATTCTTCACCTAATTTATCTCGTCTCCATTGATCAGTCTGAGGGATATAAGATTCATGTTCTTCATCTCCCATTTTCCCTAAATCATGATTAATAGCAGAAAATACTAATTCTTCTTGTGTAAATGTAGTCATATCACAACCAAAACCTTCCCACACAGCAGACATTGATAATGCTGCTTTAACTACTCGATTAACGTGATCAACATATCCACCTGGAAATGCTGAGTGGTATTCTTTTTTATGTGATGCGGGCATTAAAATTATTCTTTCTTCATATTTTTTATAGAAGTCAAGTAATTTTTGTTTACGATCACCCGTAATGTATTGTTCAATATTACTATTAAACTCGATCCAATTTGTTTGAATTTGTTCTGCTGTTAGCTTCATAACTTTGATTATTTATTTATAATTATAACGTTTAATCCCTTTATCCCCTGGTGCCTTTGTTTCAATTCCCATTTTTTCCAAAACCCTGTATCTCCAAGGTACCTAAAGGATTTTAAACAGGCACGGAATTTTCAATATCTCTTTTAAAGGTTTTTATTTTTAATAACTTTGCACATCTTTCATATTGTTCAACATGCGGTTTTTGAAAGTATTCTATAGCTTGATTTAATGATTGTACAAATGGTTTTGTTTTAAAATCCATTATAGCTTCTAAGTGATTTCTATCTTCTAAATTAATTTCCTTAATATAAAACCAAGCTCTGTTAAATACAGTATATTCAGATGCACGTCTAGCTTCCTCAACATCATAATCAGGTTTTTCGGCCTTTAAAAATTTCTCTAATTTTAAATGAAAAACATTATGGTTAACTATGAGTTTAGTAAACATTCCAATTTTAGTAAACGGTTCTTCTAATAGAGAATTACTCATGCTTACTAGCTGTTTCCCATCTCCTGATTCTTCAGGTTGTTCAAACATTGAAAATACTTTATCTTTATCTATCATCTTTTTCCCCCATGGTATGCAACAGCATGACCTTCAGTAATTAATAAATCATTTAGGTTTTGATCACCGAAAAATATATTTCCTAAGCATCTTCCGTATTTACCAACACCCTGTGAGTGTAATATAAAAACATTGTTATGCTTTTCAAACATATCCACGACAAAATCTTTAGCAGCTAATCCTCTAGCTTTTTCCTCTAAATCTCTTGTTCTTGATTCTGGTGTATTAATACCAACTAATCTTATTCTAATGAACTTCCAGGTATCGAATCCTAAATCTACCGTAGCATCAACAGTATCACCGTCAACTACTCTATCTAATTTTGCGTTGTAAATATACATAATCTATTTTGATTATACATATTGTTACTCCATCTCCTGATCCCTAAGTTTTTGAATATAAACAGCTTTTTGCTTTTGTTTACGTTTAATTTCACTAGGTTTTACAAATTCTTTACGTTTCCTAATTTCCTTAAGCGTACCTACATCCCTAAACTTTCTTTTTAGTTTTTTTAGAGCTTGCTCTATTTTTTGTCCTTTTTTAACTTTAACTATTAACATCTAATTTATTTAAGTCGCCTTCTATTTTAGCCTTTATTGCTTCCAATTTAGCATATTCCTCAACAACATTTTCTTGTTTTGGATTTGCAGGATGGAATCTCCAATAATCTTCCATTATTGTTGATACTGCTACTAAATCGTTAATTGCTTCAATTTTAGGATCTGGTTTTTGTGTATTTTCACTCATAATCTATTTATTTAAAATTTTTACCTATTAATTCAATTGTTTCTATTACCTCATCTAAACCAATTTGGAAAAATTCCCTTTGGTTATTAACGCGATAATTTTTTAATGCATGGTGTACTTCGCCTTCTAATAGTTCGCCGTTATAACAACGGAAAGCCCATGCTACTTCGTATGGAAGTGGCACACCTGTTGCCGTAGAAATCTGTTTAGCTCGTTCATCTGGTGTCAATTTTGTATATCCTATTTTTAGGAGTCCTGGTAGTGTTTTGTTTTTTAAAACATAAACCCATTGATCACCTTCACCCTTCTTGTTATAAATACCACGTTTCTTAGTAGTATAATAAGTTACTGTTTCCCAACCATCTCCCATTTCTGAGGGAGTTAGTGTGAAATATGAAGCATATTCAACTTCTGTATTACCATAGTTTTCTTTTAATGGTATAAATTCCTGTGCTTGTTCTACTGTTATTCTTTCCATTAGTGTACTATTATTTTAAATTTATTTTCTACTTCAATCCTTTCACCTACATCACTATTAAAAAGTGTTTTGGTAAAAACCTGTAAAGTATCGCCAATCATTTCATTATCTAAATAAAATTGTTGACGAGGATTATAATTATATTTACTGTATGTACCTAATAATGTTTCAGCATATGGACATTCCCAACAAAAATTCTTTTGTATTTGATAACCAGCTATATTAAGAGGTGGCATAATTTGGGCTAAATCAGTTAAAGTATAAGTTTGATCACCAATTGGTATTAAATTATTATAATCTCCATTACTAAACCAACTTAATACTGAATACGTGGGTACTGTAAATTGAATAGTATCAAAGGCTACCCAATAATCTGAATCATATTGTGTTTCTATTAATGGAACCTTATTAATGACATATTCATCTGCTAATTCATCTAATTCACCTCTAATAGTAAAATACTTAGGCCCATAAAATTCAATATGCCAATAACCATTATCATCCTGATATGCATTAGGTTGAACTTGCTCATCTATATAAAATCGAGCATTACAATCTCCATCCAAACAAGGGTATGGAGCGATTTCCTCCTTGCTACAACTAGCAAGAAGAAAACCTAATCCAAGTGTAAATAATAATAATCTCATTATGCTACTAATTCTAATGCTTTACTAAACATTTTCTTATTCACGTCCTGATCTTGCTTAAAGTTTTTAATAACTCTAGCTTGACGTAATTTTCCTGATGGTGTTTTGTATTCAAAATTACCTTCAATAATATTTTCCTGAATTCTATTAAATACTTCCCAAAGCATATTTCCTTCATCTGCTTTACGTTGAACATTTAAAACGTCTTCAATTGCTTGATTATCGTAAGTATTTTTAGTACCTTCTACTCTAATATCTAGAAATGATTTAGCAAGATTAAACATTTGCTCTTCTTCTAATTCAACAGCTTTCATTTTATTCATTGATTCAACTGTTAAAGGTAATTTCTCAACGATATCCTTAATTAACACTTGTAAATCTTCAAACGTATAACCCATATGACGCATTTTAATATCATCAAACTGAGTATCTGAAATAACTAATCCATTCTCACAAACCATTCTAAACAATCCAGCTGTAAATTGGAAACAATTTTTACCATCATGAGAATTAGTCATTACGATTTGTGGAAAAACTGTATCTCCATCTTCACCATTAATAACAACATCATTATTTCTAAAAACAACTAAATGCTTCTGAACACCTTGTGTTTTTTGAGTTCTAGCTTTTACTTGCTTAACATCAACAACACCCCAACCTAACAATTCCATATCATCAATAACTTTTTCAGTTGGAATATGTGTATACTTTTCAGTAACATCACTTGAAGGCTTCATTGTGAAAATACTTGGAGCAATTTCACTCATTACCTTCTTATTCATAAACTCTACTTTTTGTAAATCTAACATAACTTTTATTTATTTAATTAATTATTTATTTATACCTAAATATACGAAAGGCTGCTTGGGAAGCCAAGCTTCCCATGCATTACTTTCAATTACTTTTTTACCAATAAACTTGGAGAAACTGTATACTGACCACCTATTCTACCATCACCAACATCACTAGCTTGAACTTTAATATTCTTACTATTAATTTTGATAACTCTAAAATTTTGCTTAGGATCAATTTTCTTATGATCAATACCTACTATATCACCTACTCTAAATGATACTTTAGCATCATAAGCTAATTCTGATCTTTTAATCGCAACTGCATTTTTAATTGCTTTAATTTCTGATTGATCTGCATTCTGAATGAATTCTAATACTTCTTTTAAATTTACCATAACCTTTATTTATTTTAATTAATTTATTAATATACCCTAAATATACGAAGGCTATCTCGGGTAGCCAAGCCTCCTGTGCATTACTCTTATATTATTATGCTGACATTAACGATACTGCGTCTTTACCCCAATGTTTAATTGCGATATTTCTGTAATGTATGCCCTCGCTAATATCATCTCCACGCCATATGTTTTCATATCCAATGTTAATATCAACTGTTAACACATACTTTGGAATTGGTTCACTACCTTTAATTATATTACTCATAACCTTTATTTAGTATTGTAACTTCATTATTACAACATGGTAAATATACGAAGGATATCCCGGGTAGCCAAGCCTCCGGCGCATTACTTTAAGAAGCTTTTAATCTGATATAGTTATTAAAAAATCTAATTCACCAACTACTCTTACAAAACTTTCACTTAATGCAACGTTTACATCAGGTGTAAATACAATTGATGGGTTTTGAAGATTATCATCATCAAACGCTCCATTTACTGACCATTTATAGTCGTCATTTTGTAAACTAGCGGTAACGAATTTTTGATTTACATTTGAGAATGCAAAACTACCAGATGCATTTTTAGGTTGACCAGCATAAGATCCTGAGTAGTTATATGGCGTTTCGTAAGTCAGATATAAACTAGATGGATTATCCCAATATGATTGCCAAGAAACATTAGATCCTAATGTAAATGTATATGCTGTACCCTTAGTTAAAGCGGGTAGAGGCATTGCTTTTTGAGCTCCATTACTATCTAATGACCCAGAAAATGATTTTTGATATACTATCGCCATGATTTATATTTTATTATAAATATTAGAAGAAAAATTCCCAACCATCAAGTACTTTAGTTTGAAAACCTCTACTGGATTTTTGGTAACTTTTAGGTTTCATAAATTTAGATGTTTTAACACTTGAATCCCACCCATCTGGGTTATCAGCATCTTCTAAGGTATAATGCATAAATTCTTTCTCAACCATAACATTATCTAAATAGTGGTGGATATGTTTTTGAATAAAGATAGATTTACCTACAGTAATATGAAGAAATGGAGAAAACTCAAGTCTAAGATCAGCGGCAAATTTAACTTTTTCAGTATTATTATAAAACCATTGAGCACTCTTTCTATTTAAAACATAGGCATGTCCAGCATATTGACCAGGGTGATGTCTAGATGCATTAAAAAAATGTTTACTTATTTTATCATTTTTATATATGGATTCTACATATTTTCCATACCAACAAACACCCCATTCTAGCATGTTTAACTCGTTTCTTACTTCATTAAAATCATATTCATATACACGATTAGTAAATTCAACATCATCCTCTAAAAATAACGCTGTTTCCGCACCTGAATCTAAAAATTGTTTGTAAGCTTTACGATGTGACATCGCACAACATAAAATAGCTAAAGTACATCGACCTGCTGGGTCCCAAAATACCTCATTCATATTCTTAAAAAACTCTGGGTTGTTACGATAGTCTTGATTATCAAACCCTTCTATAAATTCAAAATCAAATCCCCATTGATCTGCTTGCCTTTGAATGTTATCTCTTCGTAACTTGTGTCTTTTAAGATTTATTACATAAACTTTATCTACTCCTAAATCCATAACATTTTTATATTACCACCTACTTCTTTCTTTCCACGATGCATTAATTACATTATGCCATAATCCTGTATGTATAACATCATTATTACCATCTACGTCAAATTTATTGATAGGTAAACCTAAATAATTACCTAAATCTACAAAATAATCCCCACCAACTTCTTTATCCCAATATCCATAAAGTTCACTTGTTGGGATAGATTTTAAATTAGGATTATTTATAGTAAAGTTAGTTAAATAATTATGGGCATGGTAATGTTTATTGTATATATCTACATCATACATTTCATCCTCATATTCATGTACATCATGCATTAAATTAAATCTCTTCCACCAATAATTATTATTATCATGTTGAGCTAAAGCAGCACAATGTTTTTTCCAATTCCAATCTACATCTGAAGTTCTAATTATTAAAACTTTATCAAATTTGGGCATAAAATCAGCTAAAAAAGCATCCTCAGTAATACCACCAGGTAATGTATGCCATGTAACATTATGAACACATATAGTATTATTATCAATTTCATCAGGATAATTATACCCAAAATCATTTAATGCTGGTGTACTTCCTCTAGGTATATCATAAGTAGTATATACAACTCCCATATCTTCTCCTAAAGAAGGTACAGTTTGTGTTAGTGGAACTAAATGATCCATTGGATCCATAATATGCTTATACCCAAAATCAGTACATAATGATGTAGCAAAATTATTAGCTCCGTTATACGGTTGAGTTAAAATCAGTATCTTCATAAAAAATGTTTATTATAAATATTAACCTTTCACTTCAGCTAACCAGCTACTATCCATAAAAGGCAAAACATTATCAAAACTTTCATTAACTGCCTTTAAAACACCAGGCCATTCATCTTGATAATCATGTCCTCCTATTAATTTTTTAGTCTTAGGCAACCAATCTATAATATCTTGTTTAACACTGTCATAAGAATGAGCAGCATCAATATAAATAAAATCAAAATATCTATCTTCAAATTTATCTACCATATTATAGCTATAATCTTGGTGATGATGAATTATATCTTTAAATTGTCTAGTATTAGTCCAATATTCTCTTTTAACATCAGACCAAGTTTCATTAAAAGTTGTTAAGGCAGGTTCATCTCCTTCCCAAGGGTCTATAGTATGTATTTCATCAAATAAACCTAAGCATGAGAAAATAAAGGCTCCTTCTCCTTTATATGTTCCTATCTCCAACATTTTAAAATTGTTTCCATTACCTAAAGATGAATGTAATTCAAATCCTAAACCAACAAGTCCTAAAAAATGATTATTACCATTATATCTCCATTTTTCGGGTATTCTAAATCTAAGTGATTCTTTTGATCTTTCCATATATCTTAATTTAAATCTAAGGAGCTAAACTCCTCTTCCTCTTAACAATAATGCATATGTCGATACGTATATATCGCTCACATTATAGTAATAAGATACGAAGGATAATTTGGATAACCAAATAATTGTTATTATATTGGACCATATGAATGAGGTGATAGAACTAGTTGAGGATAACTTGGTCGAATATATAAGTGACCCAAGTGTAATAGTAGCATTTACGCAGAAAACGTGTATGGCGTGTGTTAGAATAAAACCAAAACTATATGAAATACCTAAAGAACACACAGTCATAATAGTGGATTGTGACAAGTTCTTTCGTTCATCAAAACTAATGCCAGGTGGAATTGATTTTTACCCTACATTTGGCTTATTTAAAAATGGGTATTTTATAAAGGAGTTAACTCAAAAAGAAATTATTAATCAAACATTAGACTAGTTATGGAATTATTTTTATTTATTTTATCATTTATATCTGGCGGAGTCATTCTCACCGTCGCATTTACTACCTACCTCACCACTACAACAAAAACCAAACAGGATAAATTGGCTTTCTTGCAAGATGAATTGATAAAGGTGCAAAAACAACAATTTAAGGATTTTGATACTCAACATTCAAAAGTTTTATCTGAATTAATTGATATAAGATCGAGGATGGAAGGGGATAGTTATAGGGATTTAGCGAGAACAAATCAAAGGATTAGTAAGGTGGATTCGAAGCTGGATATATTAATTAATGATGTGGGGAAAATGAATCAAGAAAACAGGGAGATCATAGGAAATATAAATAGTGATATTCAGAATAGGATAGTCACGGTGGAGAAACTAGTGGGGAACGAACTAAAACAAAACTACTAAATGGAAAAAGATAAGTATATAATAGAGTTTACGTGGGGTGAAAATGTAGTACATGAATCTATGGAAATTGAAACGGACGATATAAATTGGAGTCTTGATCAAATAGGTAGACATAGGAACAATATACATTTTACTAAGGTAGAACGAATATAGGTATATATCTTTATCGATACCAAAAATTTTTAGAAAAAAAGAATTTAATATCTGCGCGGAATCAATCCATTCCCAATTTACCAAATATAAGTATATACAATCGATGGTGTAGTATCGTGTTCGAGCTTTAAATGGCTCCCAACCCTTGTCTCATATAGCCACGCATATATGGACAGTAGCGCGTATGGGATATATTGGTATGTATGCGTACGGTATGCCGCCGGACGAAATATATAATATAGTATTCAGTATGGACATAGGTATTCCCACCGTATGATTTATCACGGTGTAAGGTATTATTATTTGTTACGTTGGTATGTTGTAAGGTATAAGTAGTTCTGTACCCGGTGCTGAATTATTTATTATTATCGTAGCACCTCCCCTAGCCTTGGTATGTATTCCTTTATTTCATATATGTAAATATACGACCTTTTATTACGGTAGCCAAATGTTACCGCATGTTTCGTTATGAAATGTCATGAAATGTATTTGGATTTGCAATATCCTCATTGTCACATGCGGAACGTTGTTGTATCCCCCTATGTTCACTGTGAAACGTTGTGAACACCTCAATGTTCGCAAATATATACTCGTCGAGTCGAAGAGGCGTGGCTTGCGATGAATAGGGGTTAATACCCACTCGCCTTTATCTCACATAACACACGATCAACTTGTCATACATAAGCATATTTTTATCGTTTGATTTATTTAGATTTGGATATTGGGACAGACGTATATTTAAAGATCCATACGTGCACATTTCATTCAATTGTTGTCCATTTACTTGCGTTTTAACACGTTTATAATGCGTTTTAATCGCGTTCTAGAACCAAGACAACGTCACTCATATTAAAATAATTCCAGCGCTACTACAACGAGTTAATTAAATTTAACCATTCATTTACACGAACGTCCCACGTTTGTGTTTTGGCCCATTCATATGCTTTATCCGTTTGTTTAACCCACTTACGTGCGAATGTTCTATCCGTTTTATCACGTGTTATCATCTTCCCTATCGTCGCTGGATTATCATTTATTATCATTCCCCTATCTCCACTAAATAGGTTCTTTAGATTACCTGTTCCATTTGTCATGCATTTTACTTTAGCCATCATCATTTCCAATCCCGTAATGCAATACGTCTCTAAATAATCACTTTGATATATCCAATACTCGGCTCTCAATTGTTCCTCCTTCAATAACCTAGGCGACAACGCTCCTAACCATCTTACTCCATCTTGGTCAATCAAGCCTTTATCCCAATCGCTAGCATAAGGTGGACAAGCAATATGTAATGTTAATTCTGGGTTATCACGCTTTAATTCACTCCAATTATCCAAGATGTGTTTCAATCCACGATCCGGGCTACTAGACCAAACTATCCTACCTTTAATTCTATTTGCCTCTATACCATTCCAATCATCTAAATCAATTGCATTGTCAATAGACTGTATATACGTAGTAGGTTTTGGTGTTATGTAGTCGAGAGCTTTGAGTTTGGCCTTCATTATATTTGCATGTAACTCACTTACACACACTAGTTTATCTATCCTATCAAACGCATATTTTATATCTCGCTTTTTCATTATATTTCCTCTATACCAAGTGTACCAACCATCTTCATTATGCATCCAAAATATTACTTTATCATATGTTATTTTCTTGCGTTTTAATTCTTTATAGTAATTAATATATTGTCCCGCTATAACAACATCATAATGATCGTAGCCTCTTAATACACCTTCGTTTTCATAACTCATAGGTGATTGATGCTTTTTTAACTGCTCAAGTGGAATATAGTGTACTCCATCATTTATACCTTCTTCTACCTCACCACTAACAACTACATTATGCCCTTGTTTATATAATGCTTCGGCTAATTTAATGTAACAATATTCTGTTCCACCAATGCCTTTGTCCAACCAAACTTGCTTGCTTAATTGTGGATTATGATAACCTGTATAGATTAATATCTTCATTTATTCAATTGTAAAACCACCTTTATTTACTGCTATAGGTGTTTGTTGCCATAAATTAACTGCTAGAGCATATCTAACACCATTTGTTACCTCTGTTACTTTATGTAATAGATCTCCTGCTTCAAACACAATTAACCTATTAAATTGAGCTGCAATACGTTCTGGTTCTTTATCCCTACCATTAGTATACACTTCTAAGAAACCACCATCAAATGAATGTTCTTTAGGATAATAAATTGTCCCCATTATTGGTTTTCTAATTTCACCTCCATTTACTCCACCTGTTGCTTCCCAATGTGCTTCGTCTTTATCAAAATGCTGAATTAAACTAGTATTAGGGTGACCATCACCATAAACACCTGTCCAATATTCTATTCCAACTAAATTTTGAATTGATTCATATCTAGGAAAATCATGTGGTGAATTATATCTCCACATTACTTCTATTATTTGTTTTTTAAGTGTGTCTGCAGGGCTATTCCACCAACCATCCCACCACATATAGTTTCCGTTTGGTCCAAAGAAATCTTTGTCTGCTTCTACTGCGTTAATTAACTCTTGGTCTTTAATAAAATCGTCTATTACTATCATATTTGTTTATTTATGGCTTCCGCCTTTAATGAAACTCACTACTACATATCTAGTACCTTTTGTTACTGGTCTAGCTCCATGTTTATGAGTTATATTTCCTGGATGCAAAGTACACATACCTATTTCTTTTGGGTTAGCTAAATATTTGTATTTAGGAAAGTAGGTACCTCCACCTTCAAATTCACCTGGATTTAAATTTACTAATGTTGTTATGTTACTATAATCATGATGAACGCTTAAATGTGCTTGTGCATCATGAGGATATTTAATTATAAATGATTCATCTCTTAAATGATCCCAATCTTTACCATCTAATTGGTATCTATCTATAGCATAAGGTCTAACATAGTCATTAATTACCTTATTATATATTTTATCCATTTTAAGTACCTCAAGTAAATTATCTGTTGTAGGATAAAATTCATGTCTATCAGTTGTCCAATCAAATTTTTCACTTAATGCAATTAATTGTTTACAAAATAACTCTGTAAATAAAGGGAATAAATAAACATTAGGTGCTGGTTCATCTGAAATTAAATCGTACTCACCATTTATTAATAATGGGTTAACATATTTTTTAGACCATTCTTCCCAATCTTGTATTTCATATAATTCCTCTCCATTAATAGTAGGTTTGTTATTGCCCATTTCTGTCATTCGAGTTTCAGGCATTACTGATTTAAATGATTTAATATCAGTTACTTTTTTCCTTGATTCATCCATTATTTCAGGTGTTAACCATTCTGGTTGTTTATTACCTACTTTTGGTTTTAATTGAACTTCAGATAACGTTAATGATTCATTTGTTGTAGGTGCTTGATTAATATAATTGTGTTTAAAAGCATATTGTTTAAATCCACTACCTCTAAATACAGACACAGCATCTTCTCTATCACTAGTACCATTTAATGCTGAGTAAAATTCATCTGATGCTATCATATTATTTAGTATAGGTGAATTAATTACTTCTTCCATACCTTTCCTTGATAAAATATAAGCATGAGTATTATAGGAATAATGAGCATTTAATAAATGATCAGTACCACTAACCTCAGTTTCTAATTCAGGACATTGAGCATTTCTAGCTAAATAAACCATACTCCAATCAACAGGTAACTCAGCAAACATTTCATCTGTTGGGAATGATTTAGTACCCTCAAAATCTTCCTCTAATATCATTACATTATTTAACCCATTATTATAAGCATCTACAACACATTCATAATGAGATAACATACAACCGATTTCACCTGGTGTTATTTCTCTATTATAGAAACTCATATTGGATTCTATTTTCCACCAATTAGCAGGTTTATAACTAAATTGTGGTTGTGATTTACCCTTAACAATATCCCACCCATTAGCAGCATCAAGTATAAAACAATCAGTTGGTCTAATGTTTAAGTCTCTTAATTTTTGCCAAATTAATTCTTCATCTGTGTTAAGATTAATTACATAAATTTTATCAATTTTCATATTTGTTATTTTAAGTCGTCTATTGTTATATCAAAATCACCTAGCCCACTGTTATCATAGTATTTATTCCATAACTTCTGATCGTCAACTAAGCATGTTTTACATATTCGTTTTCTACTAACTGTTACTAATAATTCATCATATATTAATAATTCAGCTTCAAATTTTTCTGGTATTTGGATTGAGTCCCAACTTGCATTCTCACCCCATATTTTATTTTTATTAATGTTATGTTCATTACAAAAACTTTCAATACGTTTTTCAAACCATTCTAATATTGGAGTGTCAGCAGCAAATACCTCAGGTAAAGTAGTTGGTTTATGACACCATGCACAAGTTTTCTTAGCCATTATCCTACTAAATTTTCATTACGTCCTGCAAAGTACCAATAATTATTTTTAAATTCATGGTCTTCTCTTAATACCTCTATAAACTGATCACTTGCTCTTAAATTACCACTTACACTAATTCTATTCTGTCCTGAAGCATTTCTAGGTACAAAATGTAATATATTAGAAGAAAACATATATAAACACCCTGACTTAATAGGCACTTCATGACAAACTCTACCTCCATTTATTGTAGCTATAAAATTAATATCACCAGCATTTTTAGGTTGATGAGGATAGTAAACCCAAGATAATTGATATCCTTGAGAATAATCTCCACCTCCACCACCTGCATGATCATGAACCATTGTATAACCTAAAGGTGCAGTAAAATGACCCCATATTTCCTCTAATGTAAATGTATTTTCACCAAAATTATTATCAGTTATTTTTTTAATTTCAGTAATAAATTTTTGTTTAGTTGATAATGGTATAGGGCAATCTTCATAAAACGTATGTTGTATATCTACATCTTCAAGTCCACGAAGCGGTCTAGATTTAATATCTAATTCCTCATCTGACATTCTTTTACCCTCATTTAAATAGATATCTGTTATTTGATCTACTAATGCTTTGTTATCAATGTTATCCAGTTTGAACTCTGCGTAAAATACTCCATTAATTAGTTGTAAACTCATTGTTCTATTATTGCGTCTTCTATTGTTCTACAGATTAATATTCTATCATTTTGTTTTACTACTCGATCTCCACCTAAATACTCAACCCATAATCCTATCAATTTTTGATTCATTTGGTTGCTTCCATCTGTTACAAAATAACTGGGGTTAAAATCTCTTATTACTTGTAATAATACATTATCAATTTTAACTAAGTTATAGTAATTCATTATCTTCAACTATTATTACACCTGTATTATGTGCTGGAATATAATAAGAAAATTTATGGATATCAAGTACTTCTGCAATTATTTTACTCTGAAGTTTTGGTGATTTTCCTGTTATTACCTCTAGTTGACCATATTTACATAACTGATTCATGATTAACTGATTCTCTACTTTTAATACGGCTTGCTCGTGCGTTAAACCATGTAAATCTATCTTAAGCATCTGATAATTTTTGTTGTAACTTTTGTAATTTTAATTTATCCTTAACTGATAAAGGATGTTTTAACTTTAATCTAATGATTTCTTTTTTAATTTCTTCTGTAGTCATCTTCTATTCTTATTATATCGTCCTCACCGAAGTAAGAACCGGTTTGTACTTCAATAAATACTACTGGTGTATCAGTCTCATTCCAAGCTCTATGTCTATCGCCTTGAGGAATTCTAACTGATTGCCCTTTACCTCTAAACAGTTTATTATCTTCTAAAATAATAGTAAGCATACCACTTACAACTGTCCATACTTCACTACGTTTCATATGGTATTGATATGATAATCTTTCACCTGGGTTAACAGTAATTCGTTTTACTTTTACATCATGTGTACTAAGTAATACTTCATATTTACCCCAAGGTCGTTCATCTACTTCATCTAGACTGTTAGCTATTAACGCTTTATATTTAGTAGTTGACCAACCATGACTTCGATTTAAATAATGAATTGGTATTTTTAAATCATCACCTGTGAATGGTTTATCAATATAATCATCACCTAAAAATCTAATATCAAATTCACCCATTTTAAGTAAATCGTATAATGATTCTTCATATGTGTATCTAATTACATCATCAACGTATCTAATACTTAATAATAATTCTTTACGTTCATCTGTTGATAGTATAGGTTTTAATTTATGAGGTCGTTCAATTGAAGGATCAGTATGAAGCAATACAACAAGACAATCACATTTACCTTTTGCTTCTTTTAGCATTTCAACATAACCTGGGTGGTATGTATCAAAATTGCCTGCTATAACTCCTTTTATCATAAACAATTGTTTTTATACATAAATATATCATCAATTATGTAGTCTATCTTTTTCATTGCCTGCGGTAAGTTAACGTCACTTACGTCTTTTCTTACATCTTTTAATCGCTCAATAATTTCTTCTCCGCTCATAAGTTACTAAAAAAGTGTATTGTCCAAGCTATTAAACCATTTAATTGTAATATAACTAGGTTCCATTGTCTACGAGTTGTTACTTGAACTAATACACAACAAAATCCCATTATAAATAATATTGGTTCAACTGTCCATTGACCAGCCATTAAAAAACCAGCACCCATATAACCTAATCTAGTAGCTAATCTTTCTATTGGGTTTAGCCTTTTATCTCTGACCATAGCCCTTAATAATGGTCTATACTTAGCTTTTACTGTTTTGAGGAATGGTTTCTCTTTCATTATACTGTTTTTACTTTCCAAAATACCTGTATACAAATTAGTGCCAATGCTAATATTAGACTAGTTAGTGTTTTTGTATTAATACCTTCACTAAAATAATGATTAACCATTACAGCATAAATAACCATCCCTACACCAAAACCAATAAAACGAGCAGGCCATAATAAACCACCCATTCCATTTACAGTATATTTAGTTCCCCAAATGTAAAAGAATGATAATATAATACCAAAAGCTGCTACAGCAATTTCATTTTTTCTAAACCAATCCGTTTTAAGAAACTGACCATTTAATTGATAGAATGTTATAATGTGAGCAATAAAGAACATAACAACACCTATAAGTAGATCTTTAATTACTATCATGAGTTATTATATATTTCTTTATCGTGTTCTCCATAACCATAATCATACATCACAGTTAAAAATAGAAATCTACATACTATACTGTTCCATGGGGTGTTTTCTTCCCAATCAAAAAAATCGATACTAAATCCTAAACAAATACCTTCGTGAGGCCATTTAAAATTTAATTTTACTCCAAACCATTTACTTTCATCCATAATTATAACATTAATTTATTATTTTCTAAATACATCCAAAATCTCTCTAACCATAGCTCAACCCTAACATCTTCAATTAAATCTTTAGCTCCATATCCGTTTTCACGTTTAGCAGCTACATATCCAATTCCCATGTCACAGTAATCTCTCGCTTTATCTGGTTGATTGATGCTCATCATTTCCTTTGCTTTTGCCAAGCAATGATGCAAAACCTGTTTTTTTACCTTCATTTATTTAATTATTACAAATAGCAGAAATTACTATTGTTAGTATTAATCCAATTACACTTATAAAAGCGGCTATAGAATTGCTTTCATATTGTCTTTTAGATCTCCCTTGTCTCTTTTCTAAATCTTCCAAATCCATATTAAGAATAATTACCAGCGTTATACAAATCTCTATCAATTAGATTTTGCTGTGCTTCATTCCAATATTGTTGTGCTTGTTGAAATTTTTCACTGTCAATATCTCTTGTTTGATTTTGAATACCATCCATTAGACCATTAAAATTAAGGATCTGTTCTAGCATAGTATCAGGATCTGTGTTTACATTATGCTTCAGCCAAGTTTCTAAGTATCTGAAATCTTGTTTGATTTTACTTTGATTAGCAAATCTAAGGAAGTCATGAGCAAATTCATTGTATGTGCCCTTTCTGTTTTGGTACTCAATGTACCTGTTCGCTTGCTTGATAATTATATCAATTTCTTCGTGAATTAAAACCATAGTTTTTTATTTACTTTATTTGTTTATATACCGTAATATACGAAGAAAAAACGCGGTAACCAAATGATTCCGCGTTTTTCTTCAAATGTGTGCCTGGTTATTATTTGAATCTGTTGAAATGTTCTTTCAGGTCTTCGTCAATGTAATCGTAATTTACTGATCTAAAGTTTTCAAATTCATCTTCGATTTCACTATTATCCATCCCTTTAATATCATCAAAATGTGTTTTAACAAAATCAACAACAATATCCATTGGAATATCTTTTAATATTCTGTCTTTAATCATTTTAGCTGCTGCATCCATCAATTTCTTTTTATCATCTTCTTTGATTTCTTCAGCATAATCTTTTACATCACCATTTTCCTCCATTGGAGTACTATTTAATCTATCACCCATAGCTTGGTAACCATCTATTTCTTTATGCATTTCATTATTCAAATGGTTGATTACATCTTCAGCATAAAATGGATCTTCTTCAATTAAGTCTTGCCATAAATCCATAAATGTATCTAAAAATTTTCTTTTTAATGGTATATTAAGCATACCTTCAATACGTTCAGCTACGTCTCTATCGACTCTTGCTTCTTTCATATCACGTGCTGCTTTTTTATACTTAGATGCATCACTACCATCAGTGTCAGGTTTTTCGTTACCTTTTCTGTCTATATTATACACTTCTTCTAGACTAGGTACTTTGTTTTCTTTATACATTGGTTTTGTTGTTTGTGTAATTTGATTCATTTCGTCTCCACTTTCTTTACTTTGAGCAGAAACCGAGCTATCATACCCTTTACCTTTAGCACTTGGACTTGCTACTTTATCAATGTTATCAACACTGTCTTCTGATTCACCATCAGTAGTAAATATTTCATTAGCTTTTTCTTTTTCTTTAGCTAATAATGCTTGAATAGCTTTAATTTTATCACGTTCAGGATGTTTTTCTAAACGATCCTTTTCTTGTGCATCAGCGAATTCTTTATCGCTCATACCTTCAAAAATGTCTTGTAAATTATATTTGCTCATATTATTTTTTCTTACGTCCTTGTCTTTTCTTGCCTTTAATAGCAGCACCAACATCTCCCATTTGGTTACCTACTTCTTTAGCGGCATCAACAACGTCTTTTAGTTCTTTTTTAACGTTTTTAGCTCTACGCTTTACTTCTTTAGCAGCGTCTTTAACATCTTCTACGGCATCTTCAACTTCATCGGGAATGTAATCTCCATCCCTATCGTTGATTTTACCTTTTCTGTAAAACCCGAAGTAATAAACTGCTGCTCCGATTACTAAAACTACTACTACTAAACCTATAATTTTTAACATATCTAATTTATTTGGTTAATATTTTATTATAAATATATAAAGCCTAAGCTAAATTATATTTTTGTTTATACTTATCAATAAATGATTTACCAACACCTACTTCTAACCATTCAGCAATAGCAGGTATACCTGGTATTTTCTTTGTTCCTAAAACATAATCAATATTTTTATTAATTACTTTCATTTTTGTTTTAGCATTTGAACGGTTTGATGTTTTAAATACTACAACTACAGGATTTTTACCATACATTCGTTGATCGATTTTTGGTTTTGCACTACGACCTGGTTCAAATTTATTTACTACTTTATAACAACCATTAGGTGATTTAGATCTATCAAAATACCATGTTTGATCTTCTGTTTCTAATACCCACTTATCTAATGCTACAGCGGGTTGTTCGCTTGGTCTACCTCGTCTTTCTACCATTGTATTTACCTCTTTTAGTTTTATATTCATTAATTGGCATACTCGTTGTGGAATGTATTCCACTATTGTCCCGTTTTTCTGCCATTATTTGTCTAAAAATGGGACTTTCCCATTCACAACCTTTATATTTACGTTTCATATTACCAGGGTCTACATTTATTTAAAGGCACTTGACATAATGTACCTTTATTTTTAATTAATGGATTTCCATTTTTAGCAAATCCAAATACTACTTTAACAGTATCTTCATATACTTTAATTCTACTACCTACCCTTATTTCAGACATATTTCTATTGTTTTATTTAAGTTAATAACATCTCTAATGTTAGCACACTTTTCATATTCTTCTTCTGCTATAAAATATTCAAGTAAATCTTCAGCCAATTCCATTTCTGTTTGTTCTGGATCTGGTATGAATATCATATCTTCTACTTCATTACTATCATTAGGTTCAAATTTAATATCATTACCCATTAACATATTATAACCTACATTCATTGCTTTATCTACTAATTCGTATCCTTCCATATTAAAACGGTAATGGTTCGTTAGACTTATCTTTAGGTATAAACGTTGGATCTTCTAATTTACGGTAATCAAAACTACCAAATGGTTGTTCTCCAATTTCAGTTACTCTAACATGATCTGAATGGCGTCTATTTTCAATTGATAATTTTAAATCATTAGCTCGTTTCTTAGCCATATAATCATTATCAGCATAAACATACATTTCAATTGTTGCTACGTATCTATTTTCCTTCTTGCTCATTTCTTAATTTTTTAATGTGTTTACAATTATTATTACTCATCCAAACCCCAGGGCAACTACAAGTATAATTACCAGTATCAGGATAAAATCGTGTTTTATACATTTTATCACCCTTTGAACTTGGTGTTTCTACCACTACAGTTTCTGCTTTTTTCTTTATTTTAGGTTTGATCCAGTTAATATCTTCTAACCTAGTTTCAGGCAATACCTCCTGCCAAGATGGAACAATATATGTTTTACCACCTAATTTTACAATTCCAGGTGAAACATGCCCTTCATAATCATATTTGAATAGTCTATATGATATAAATGGACCAAAACCACTTGGATTAATACTCAAATTGGATTTTTCCTTCCAAAATCTACGAGTTCTAATATTCCCGTATTTATTTAAATTTGAAAATTCTACTATGGGCATAACCTTTATTTATTTAAATTCAACTTGTTTATGTGCTTTGATACACGTGATTAAATCATCTACTACACAAGGGTCGACGATAGCGCCTTTGCTTTGTAATTGATATACTATTTCTTCTAATTCAGCGTGTGGGAACATAATTGCTTGTGTCATAACCTTTATTTTTAATTACCCGTGAATATACGACCCCTCTACCGGGTATCCAAATCTTTACGCGGGTGTTTTTGTTTTCTTGTATAAGTTTTTTTACTCCTATACACGTTAGGTTTCATCGCATCCCAGATCTCCTGTTGAGTCAAGACTACCTGTTTCAATATTGGTTTTTTCTTTTCCATTCCATTCATCGTTAAAATACATCCAATGCCATTCTGGTTTGATCATGCTTCAAATCTTTCTTTTTTAACTTCTTTACTTTCTTGTAAGTCAAGTGATAATGCTAAACAAAATTCTTTTAATTTGCCCGCCTCATGTACAAACATAAAATCTTCATCAGTCATGTTATTAAATAGTTGTACTGAACTTATTGTCATATTATTAAAATTTTTCATTATAAAATCCGCTTTTAAATTTACCTATTGGGTGTGATGAATAAACACAAGCATACAACGCTCTAATTTTACTAGAAGTATTAGGTGTTGATGTATGAGGTGTATTACCATCAATTATAACTATGTCACCAGCATTGGCTAATATAATATCTTTATCACCAGTATCCAAATTTGTTACACATAAAGGACCAACTTCAGGGTCAGTCATATTAGTAAGTATCTGACAGCAATTTATAGTTTTAAATTTACCCTGTTTAGCACCTTCAGGATCAACAACATGGTCATTATCACAATGTTCATGAAAGTGAAAATTATCATTAGGTAATTTAACTACTACTTGATCATTGTATAAATAGGGTTCTTCAATCTGTAAAAATGTTTTGGCAATTTCTTTCATATTGGGGTGAGTATATAATCCCCATAATCGAGTATCTAATATAGATGCCATCTCTAAACCTTTCCAAAATATTCCTCCACCTTCAGTTCTGTCCTGACCTTCTTGGTCCTTATATTTTTTCCTTAGTTGTATTGCTAGATGACGGGTTTCAGCTACAATATTAGGTTCAATAACATTTTTTAAATGAATGTAACCTTGTTTATTAAAACTATCTACCTTGTCCTCTATAAGCTTTTTTATATCCATTTTGTCCTCTTGAAGCATTCTTTGAATGCACACCTGGTCTTTTGGTTTTCTTAGGTTTGGTATAAACGCTTAATTGTAATTTTCTTGCCATTGTATTGTTTAGGCATAAATATTACATTAAACATTTAAATTATATCCCCCAAACATCTCCATATATGAAGTCATTGTAGTACCAAAACCATCTTTAAATTCATAACCATTTCTAAAAAATTTACGAACATTACCTTGACCTGCTAAATGAGCAGCTGCTAATATTCCTGATTCTGTAATTAATACTCCATGTACTACTTTACCATCATATTTTTTAATAAATCGTCTTAATTTCTTTTTATTATGCTTTAATAGCTCTTGCATTGCCTGCTCCTGTAGTTCAGGGTTATTTAAAAATTCATCTTGAGTTACTTTAAACCCTAAACCTTTAAGTGTTGATTTACCAAATTGGTATTTACCCATATAACCAAAACTATTTACAATATCATATCTATTACCTGATTCTCTAAAACCAATAGCATCTAAAAATGCTTGATGTGATGTTACTATTAATTCCATTTCATTTACCGTTGCCGGTTCAATTGGTATAGTAACTATACCTTTAGATGGCAATTCAATAATTGGGTTTACTACAGCTCTATATACTGATGTAAAGGCCATTAATGAAAATAATGCTAATGCAAATAATAAAAATATTGTAATACTATTTAATTTCTTTTTCATATTAAAAATTTTTAAGAAAATCACCCTTCATAGTCTTAGACTTTAATTGTTGAGCTTTTTTATCATTTTCAAGCATCTTATCTGCTAATTTTTCTACGTGTTTACTTTTTTGTTTTTCATAATCACGAGTAATTTTATGATGCTTTTTATTTATTGATCTGGCTTTTTTCATATTCTACTTACATATTGATTTGGGTCATCTGATTCTTCATCATCTAGTCCTAATTCTTTTAATCGTTGTAAATGATAATCATCTACTTCCCATTCGACCTTTTCAGATGTACCATAATGTTCTTGTTTACTTTCAATTTGTTTAATGTCTTTGGTATTGAAAATGTCCCCAACTGTTAAAAAATAATGGTTATAACACAGTAATTCAATGTTATCTAAACTATAATTATTGGAATTATTATCTTTGAAGTGTAACAGTAATGGTACTTTATAATCAAGTACCCTTCGTTCTTTAAATTGACATACAGAACATTCCTCTAATAAATATCCTTGTTCTATAAGAGCATACTTAAGTTTAGCAGGTGAAAATGAATTTGAATCAATTCTACCTTCAATTATCTCAAGCATATGAGGCATTTTTTTAGGTCCTTTTAAATATTTAGGTATACCCTTACCAGCTTGATTCTTATGTTGCTCAAATAAGTTATACATTTTAGCGTATTTCTTATAGTGCTGATATGAAACATGCAAGTATCTAGCTGCAGCCATATTAGATAATGTTTTACCTTGAGCTGCAACTATTTGCTCTTTACTTAAGAATTTCTTCTTATTTGCCATCTATATCTTTAATTGTAACTGGACCGTGTAAATTTTTATCATCATCCATATCTTGCATTTCGGCCTTACCACTTTTATCTAAGTTTTTTAATGCCTTTTCATTATGATTATAAGCACGATACTGATCATCATTCATAATTACAGTTTCAATCCATGTATGATCACCTTCTCCCATCATAACAGGTACTCCGTGCTTCATTCCTTCACCCTTACCATTTTCAGAGCATGTAACACAAAAGTTATAACCATATTTAGTTAATCTCAATTCGGGCATATCTGCACCACAACATTTACATTTAATCATTTTTAATTTCATAGCTGGTCTTTTAATAGTCTGTAACATAAATATATTAATTTAATTTAATTTTAAGAAAGCCATAAAGAATTTTTATATATATCCTTTAGCTTTTTTTCTTCATAATATAAATCTACCTTCCATCTGTACTCATCTATTATTCTATCCTCAGGTAATTCTTTAAATCTAACTTCAATTGTTTCACCAACTTCTAGTTTTTCATTTAAAACTTTCATTGTTTTATAACTACCATTTCCTGGTACTATATTTTTACCTTTATTTCTATAAGCTGCAAATCTAGATTTATTATCTGATTTTACTCCTTCACCATATATTCCAACTTTGATTATACTACCATTATAAACTAAAATGTATAATCCTCTTTTAATAACTTTATCTTTAGGGATAATTGGAACGTCAATATACCCCTCACTTATTTTTTTAATTATCATACTTCTCTTTTTTCTCCGTGAACGATTTTTACTGTTGGGAATCTTAAACTAATTCCACCTTTATCATTTTTAGTTTCTTCAAAATATTGAACAGTAATTATTTTACCTACAATTGAACCATCCATATATTTTAAACGTTGATCTTGACTCCAACCACTACCAACTTTTACTTTGAATCCTTTATGTTCAATCCATACTTGGGATAACATTTTAATTGTTTCTGACTTACCATCTCTAACTACTTCATGATCATCAACATCAAAATCAATTACTTTATATTCAGCATCATAGAATTTTTTTACTTTAAGTAAATTTTTAGTACGTTTACCTTCATAACCAACATCTTTACGTACCATAAATCCTTCCCATTTATTATCAGTTGCTATTTGACCCCATTTATCAAAGTGTCTACCATCTGTTATTTGGAATTGATCTGTATAACGTAAAATATTAGTTGTAATAAATCTACCTGTTAAGAATCCTCTTAATGCCGCTAATCTTTCACTTAATATAGGACCACCTTTTTGATTATCAAAATTAGGTTTATGAATCATATCAAATATCATAAACACAGGATTTTCAATTTGATGATCTTTACGTCTTAATTGTTTCATTACACCTTGAAAATCTTCATTTCCATTTTCATCAATTAAACAAATCTCACCATCAAATACAGTATTAATAATACCTGTTGCTTCAATTGCTTCTTTTACTTTATTTAATGTAGTTAATTCTTTACCCATTCTAGAATAAAGTGTACATTCACCTTCGTAATTAACAACAGCTAAACACCTAACACCATCTAATTTTCTACTAGCATACCAATTATCATTTACCCAATCACATTTATCATCATATTCTTTAGCTAACGCTACTGAAAATGTTGGGATTAAACCAGGTACTGCTTTATTAATAACTTTTGCTCCAGCTCTAATACCTAAATCTTTATCTATAATTTTATAAATAATTGGATCATATTTGTTGGCAGCAAAACTATTTAAACAACGTACAGCATCATGTCCTGTTATATCTCTATTAGTTAATTTATCTAATAATTCATATAGAGGACTATCTGATTCTTCATTAATCAAATCACTTCTTTTTTTACAAGTTTTACTTGTAACATGGTATTGTTTAAATGGATTATAAGTATACTCTAATAATCTATGAACATCACTACTTGCATCCTTAATAATTTGAACCTTTTCTGTGCTGCTACTTGTAGCTCGCATTGCTTTTATAAATTCAGTATATTCTAACATATTATTTAGCTTTTTGGTTATTAAATCTTTCCATTAATGCTTCAGTACTTTCACTTACAGCATCATATTTTTTATGAAATCTTACTTTTTCTAATTCACCACTATAACCTAAAGTAAAACTAACTTCACTACCTGATTCAAATTTAACTTTAACTATTGGGAATGAAGTATAAGATCTTCTGTAATAATCAGAACCTCTAGTAACTACAGCTTTAGGATATTGCTTTTGAAATTTAGCAATTACATTTTTTATTGCTACATCTTCAGCATTCATTCTATTTAATTTACTATTCTGTAAACTATTATGCTCATTATATTTAACTAATAATGAACTTGGCTTATAATATCTATACTGTGAAGTAACACTAGTACACATTAATTTATTACCCTCTCTACTAACAGTAGAATTATAAATTTTTATTTTACCTTCATGAACAGTATTTACTTTTAAATAAACACTACCACAAGCATTTAAATAAGTAACTTCATATTCATAATTAGTATTATTATATGAATAACCGAAATCTTTTTCAGTAGTAACTTCATGAATTTCAAAATTACTATCATAATCTTTACCTTGAACAAAACCTGCTTCATCCAACATTAACATAATTCTGTTAACATTTTCTTGTTTCTCAGCAGCATTTTTAGCTTGATACTCTATCCAATTTTGAACTTCTTTTTCTTGTTCTTGAGTTAATACTACTCCATGAAATAAATCTAATTGATTGTTTGAATTTGACATAACCTTTATTTTTAATTATTATTCTTATTTACTCTGTAAATATACGACCCCTCTCCCGGGTATCCAAATTTTACCGCGGGAATCTTTATTCGCTTGCATAATGCCATTCCCAATCTTGGTCGGCTGAGCATTCGATTTTATCGTATTCTTGATTGTATTCTTCGATAGTTACCCATTTATCAATTTCACTATCATATATCATCCCATCTATTTCTTTAGTCATATATTATTTTTTTAAATTCCTGGTGAATATACGACCTCTATCTTGGGTATCCTACTAAATTATGGCTCTTCCTTTCATTTTTTCCCAATCACGATTTTTTCTAACTTGTTCGTTTTTGGTATTAGTAGAAATTAACATAATAGGGTGAATAGTAAGCCCACCAGCTACTTTAATTAATGCTTTAACATCTTTAGGGAAACAATGTCCTCCATATCCAAAATCACCATCTGGGCCTGGTACACTCCAATGTGATTTACCTAAACGTTCATCATAACAAGCATATTCAATTACTTTATCATAATCAACATCTAATCCTTCACATATTTCATACATTTCATTTGCAAATGATACTTTAGTTGCCAGGAAGCTATTAGTAACATATTTAACCATTTCAGCATATGTTGAATCGGTTTTAACTATGGTTGCTTTAGGAAATACTTTAGAATATATTGTTTTTAATTTAGTAGTCCCTTTTCTAGGTCCTCCTAATATAATTCTAGTTTGATTATTAAAATCATCTACTGCATTTGCTTCAGTTAAAAACTCAGGATTAAATACAATGTTTATATTTTGATATTGTTTATTCCATTTTGCTACTGTACCTGGAGGTACTGTTGATTTAATTACTACAATTTTAGCTTTATTTAGTTCATTTATATAATCAACTGCGTCATCAACTATATCTGTATGGCAGCTACCATCTTGGTTCATTGGAGTAGGTAAACAAACAAATACAATTTCACATGACATTGTTTCCTCTTCTTTACTATTACAATGAATAGTACCTTTTATATCATATGTTTTTACATTATAATAATGTTTAAATTTTTGATAAATTGCATTACCAACAAAACCCTGTCCTATTATTCCTATTTCCATATTATTTCCAAAAACTATAAATTCCTTTATCTAACTCATAACTCGGCCATACAAATCTATCTCTCATAGGTTGTTGTTTAGCCCATTCCCACATTTCAGTTAAACCTGCTTTTAGGGATGTTTTATGTTCAAATCCTAATATATCAATTGATTTCTGATATGTCGGTATTGAATGTTTAACTTCATGTCTTGCTTCTTTGAATACTGTTTCACCATCACCTATTACTGTTTGTAATATTTGATTAGCATGTAATATTGAATGTTCAGCTATACCTCCTAAGTTAATTATTTCTTTACTTGCTTCAGGTTTAATAGCTGCATTCCAAAGTGGTTCTAATGAATCATCTATATAACTAAATGCTCTTGTTTGTTTTCCATCTCCAAATATAGTCATTGGTTGACCATTTAAATGTTGGAACATCCAAATACCAAGTACATTTCTGTATTTATCCCAAATATTTTGTTTAATACCATAAACATTATGAGGTCTAATTATACAATAATCTAACCCATGTTGTTCAGCTGCAATTTGAATATCCATTTCACAAGCATATTTTGCAACTCCATAAGGATCAATTGGTGCTTGTTGTTGTTTTTCATCAAAAATACCTCCATAACCATGACCATATACAGCTAATGTAGACGTAAATACCAATCGTTTAACATCGTGTTTTATACAGTTATTAACTATGCGAGCCGTAGCTTTTAAGTTATTATCATAATTGTATCCACGTATAAAAGGCGATAATCCTTCAGCAGCATACGCTGCAAAATGAAATACATAATCTGGTTTATGTGCTTCAAAACAATTTTCAATTGGATGGTTTACAAGATCCATTTGCCAAAAATCTACTTTTGGGTTAATGTTTTCTTCAAAACCACCACTTAGATCATCTAAACCTACTACTTTATATTCTGGTTTGTTTTCAATTATCCAATCAGCTAATCTACTACCTAGTAAACCTGCTACACCTGTAATTAATATTGTTTTACTCATATTTTATTCCTTTTATAATTTGGCCGTTTTTAGGGTTATGGGAGAGATTATCATAAAGTGATGCTCGTATCCCCCATTTATACATAAATAGATCCGCTGCTGGTTTTTCACTAGCTTTAAATTTAATACCCTCTTTTCCATTTTTTGTAGCTGTGCTACCAAAATGATATAAATGTGCTTCGTGTGTTCTAATAAAACCAAGACCGTTTAAATCTAACTTTAAGAAAAAATCCCAATCACAAATAAAGGGTGACTGATACATTACATCAAATCCACCTACTATCATGTAATCTTTTTTGTACATAGCAAAAGGAAATATACCACCATTTAATGTTAATCCTTCTTGTTTAATTGACTTTTCATATTCAATAAAACTTGGATAATCAAATTCTTTTGGATTACGACCAAAATCTTTAACTACAAAATTAAATATACCTGGTCCTGTTGGTTCAATTTGATTTAAAGTTAATACCTTATTTTTAACTAGCGTTTTTTCGATTACAGTATCCCATCCACTACAGAATACGTTATCATCATTTACTATAAATATTTTTTCATTACTAGCATTTATTACACCTAAATTAAGTGCTTGCTGCATACCCTGATTATGACCTAAATCAAGTACTGATATATGGTCTTTATATTTTTCTAATACGTCTTTACTTTCATCATAAAAACCATCTACTGCAACTATAATTTCATTTTTATTATCTTGTTGATCTATAGCTGATTGTAGACAAATATCTAAATATTCAGGATTTCTATAAGTTGGGATTATTACACTAATCATATTTTATTCCAAATTGCTGTTTTTTTCCAATCATTTAATGGTGATAACCAAGCTGTTTCTCCATGAGTAGCATAACCTGGTATCGGGGTTACTAATAATTTATTTGCATATCTCAATTCTAAAAACATTTTAAAATCTTCTGGGTGTACACCTGAAGTATGATGTCTAAGTACACTTTCATTTTCCCTTAATGTACTAACTTGAGCTGCAAATGTCATTGTTGTACTGTTTGTTATTTTCCAATGTGTAGATTCAGTTAAGTATACTCTAGTATCTTCAGCACCACCTTCACAGTATGGGTTACCCCCTTTATCTGGACCTATGTATTTATCTGGGTGATCATATAATGAAACAAATTGAGCTCCTAATGATAACCCTTCTTCAATAATAACTCTAGAATCTGGTTTGTGTAAGTAATCATTTTCTAAAAAATAAACAGTATCATTATCATTCATTTTTAATGCTTCATCTAAAGCAATATTAAATGTAGCAGCACCATTACCTTTATTAACATATAAAATATGATCTTTAGATTTATATTTTTCAATCATATCACTAGTTTCCTTAGAAACGTTATCTGCTATAATAGACCATTCACAATCATCAAATACTTTAACTGCATTTGCTAAACAATTTTCATTATTAATATAATCAGGTTTTACTTTACTATAACCTGCATCTGATATTCTATAAATTATTCTCATAAAGTATCGTAATAACTGTTTTGTTTTTCTTGTCGTTTAATAGTTTTTGGATGATATAAAGCAAGTTCAGTCATAGCTGGTAGTAAAGCATATGTTTTGTGACCAGTTAATACTTCATGTACTTTATTTTTCCATTTTATTTCAGGTTTATTTTTCCAAATACGCCATTGATAATCAGGCCAATTAACTCTATCTTCTTCATCAACATTCCACCTCCATTTACTAATATGTTCTTGAGTTAATCCAGATACAGTATTTACTCTAGGTACTAAAAATACTTCATTATCAGGATTGGATTTGATTATATTTGGTAAATGTTCTATTAATAAATCATTTGGTAATTCATCAGCATCTATCTGGAATATATAATCTCCAGTACATAATTCTGTTAATTGGTTTTTCCAATCAGCAAAATGGTGTTTAAATACTTTAGAATGATAGGTACAACATGGATCCCCTTTTAATTCAGAAACACGAGCCCATACTTCATCAGTACCATTTTCTTTATCAAATAAAACAACTACTTCGTCTTCTTTACGTTTTGCTTTTATAAGAAAATTTAATAAACGAGTTATCTCATCTATCTCATTACAAACTGTTATTGCATAACTTATTTTCATATTATTCTGGTAATGCTCCAATATACGATAAGGCATCCATATAGTCACGTTCTTTAAAATGCTTTAATGAAGACATATCTGGTTTATACTCTGTTTTTGAACCATCTTTATTTACAATTGGTTCATCTAATTTTACTGCTTTAACTGCTGCCCAAGCCCAATCTCCATCTTCATGTGATTTACCATCAGCATAAACCATACCTAATTCTGGTACATTAACTGTATTTGGTAACCATGTAAGTCCTGTTTTAGTATCCGTCCAAGCTAAATCTTTATAAATCTCAGGCAACACCTCCCATTGTTCTTTATAAAACTGTTGATCAGGTGTCATTAAACTATTAGACCAAAAACCACAAGATATACTATAATAATTAGTTATTTCAGGTGTTACTTCGATTCTATAACATAAATCACCTCCTGATTTAGGACAATCAATTATTTCATCAAATTGTTCTTTCATTATACTTTATTTAATGTTGGAGTTGTTAGTGATGGAGTATCCATACTAGGTAAATTTAATTTTAATTCATTAGCAAATTCAGGTACGTTATCTTCTAATAGCTTACCAACTAATTCTTTCATTTTAGTAAAACTAAATTCTGTCTTAATATAATGCCCTTGTTTTTTAGCTGGTCCAACGTACTTTTTATAATTAGTAAATACATTTTTTAATGCATCTTTAGCTTGTTTAGGATTAACTTGGAACCAATCATATTCTTTTTTTAACCATTGGTTTGCTGCTGAAGCATGTACTTTTTCTAATTGACCTCCTAATACAACTGCTAATCCTGGTTCAACAAAATCCATATGACCAGACCATCCTGATACTATTAATGGTTTCTTTGATAGACAGAATTCTTGTAATGGTCTTCCAAATCCTTCACCTTTAGTAAAACTAACCATAGCTTTTACTTTAGGATGATTATATAACTCATTCATTTGTTGATCAGTAAGACCACCATTTAATACATAAACATTAGGTAAATCATCATTTATATATTGTCTTTTAATTTTACTAATTTTATTTAATATTGCTTCTCTACTCATGTAACTATTTCTACCAGTAGATGCTTTTAATATTAAAGCTGGTCTTGATTTTTTGTTTTTAAATGTTTGAAAGAAATAATCAATCATTAACCCAACATTTTTTCTATCATGACCCATATCACCTTGCATCCAATGTCCTACAAACAAATAACAAAATGATTCCTTAATAGCGCTTAAATCTAAATCAACTTTAGGTAGATATTTATAAACATCTTCATTATACCCTTCAAATACTACTTCAATCGGTTTAGTTAATTTTAAAACATGACCTGTAGTTCTACCTTGTTGATCTCTTTGTTCAAATCCAACTTCAGTAAATACTTTTTTACTATGTTTTGATGAAACAAAATTCATATCCATTCGATTTAAACCTTCAATCCAGGTATGATCACAACCTGTACTTTCAATTCCAGCTGTACATCCAATATTATATTTTCCTACTGGTTGGAACTCACTTGGAATAGTAATTTGCATCCAAAGGTCTGGTTTTTGTCCTTGAGCTACACCTTGTACTCTAAGATCATTTAGATATTCCCATTCTTTATGATCTGTAGTAAATCCAAATGGTGTATTACCCCATCTTTGACTTAATAATTTAACATCATATCTATCTAAATCGATAATTGACTTGACAATATCTCTTGCTCTAGCCCCATAACCACTGTATGTGTCAAATGGGCAACTTATATAAAAACTTGGTTTTTTCATTAATAAATAATTTTATGATTTAACACTTTACCTGTATACTCAATTGCATTCACAATTTCATAATCTTCTCTTGGTTCCCAAACTTTAAATAGTTCAGTAAAAGCTTCCATTACTCTTTCGGCTTGTCTTTCAGCTGTAAACCCAGCTTCATCACTTATAGCCCATTCTCTACCTTTTAACCCTTTAGCTTTACGTTCCTCTCTACTTAAATTATATAATTCCATATATCTTTCAGCTGCATCTTCCCACTTACATCTATCATCAAAAATATATGGTGTTGGAGGTGAACCTTGAATTGATCTACTTGTTGGATAGACTGGAAATGCCCATTCACCATGTTCTTTATATGTACCTCTGTGATTAGATGGTACTTCAGGTGATGGTTCATACCATTTACCTTTATCATCAACAAACCTCATTTGATCTTGCATTCCACCTGTTACATTAGCTATAATTGGTGTACCCGCTAACATAGCTTCTGTAATAGTTAATCCCCAACCTTCATTTGATGTTAATAATACTTGGGCATCTGCTATATTATACAAATAATTTAAATGTTTTCTATCTAACTTATTAATTGAAAATATACATGCTTTAGGATATTTTTCGTCAAATAAATATTCTCTTACTGTCTCTAAATCCGTACCATGATCTGTTACTACTTCTGTATGTAATATCATTCTACATTTATCCGCCTTTTCTTTTGGTAATTGATCTAGAAAATGTCTAAACGCTAACATTGTATCTGGAATTTGTTTACGTCTAATATTTCTTGAATTAAAGAATAATGTATAATCAACATCATCACCTTTAAAAATAGAATTTCTAAAGATTTTCATATCCTTATAATCATCATGATCTTTAGTAATAGGGAAATAATGTTCATGATTTAAACCATGAGGTACATATTTAAACACCCTTTTACTATTATCACAATCAGCTAATACTAACTCATTAATGTTTTTAGTTTGTTTTGAAATACCCATTAATAAATCACATGATTCATAATATGCTTGATTATATCTTGGTGCTGGGTAATCATCCCAAATATTGATATAAGCTATAGGACATTTTTTTCTAATATCATCTTCAGAATTAAAAATATGAGTAAAATATCTTGGATCTGTAAACAGTAATAAAGCATCTGGTTTTTCAATATCTAAAACCTGTCTAACTTCCTCTTCTTTACCATAACCATTTACACAGTATATTTTAACTTGAGCATCATCAATCCCAATTTCCTTTCCTGTTGCTTGTCCTAAATCTAATACCTTACCTTTATCTGGATGGTTAATAGCTCCACCTATATTTACCCAGTTAAAATGGTGACAGGTATGTGATACTATTTCTTTTGCAACTGTTGCTACACCAGAGTGTACTCTAATGTCATCACATACTAAAACGATTTTTTTCCTCTTATCAGGAGGAAGGTGTTTAAAACTTTTATTCATTTGTTATCTATTTTTAGAGTTCAATATTTGTTTGATTAGTAATTTGTTTTCTAAAATCTTCATCTGTAAGATACAAAAACAAGCTACGGTCTGCAAGTTTTTGGAACGAGAATTTTCGCCTCACACATTCTACTTTAAAATCGTTAAACAGATCACTTTGTACTTTAACACTGGTTAGTGTCATTTTTGCTTTTTGTGCCATAATTTTTATTTTTAATAACGTTATATTTGTCTATACATATATGAATATTCCTCAAATTACGCAAAGTCTAGACCTGCTCCACATAATTCTTGTTCTTCTTTAAATGGACAGAAATTACAAGTCCATTTTGATGGTGTTTTAGGATAAATTTTTTCCTTAATATCACCATTAGAGTTAAAACATTCATTTACAAAATCATTTACTGCCTTTTTTGCCCTACCTAATTTAATTTTTCCACTAGGAGGAGTGAATTGTTGTACTCTATAAGCTTGATAGGGTGACATAATATTTTCATCATCCATATCTAATACTTTTCTTTTTAATATAAAGAATTCAATATCAATTTTATCTAAAGGTATTCCATACTGTTCAGAAAAAAATTGTTTATATAATAATAATTGATATTGTTTGTCTTCATCTTTTTTAGCGTAATCGTTCCAACCTTTAGTACTGGTTTTAATATCGATTATTTTAAATGTTTCTGTATTTTCATTGTATGTGACAACGTCTAGATACCCCATGTATAATACGTTGTTATACATTTTATTTGGTGCGATTGTAATTGGTATTTCACAACCAACTAAATATGTACCTTTTTTACTGAAATATCTAGCACGTTTTTTCTTAAACCATTCTATTATAGCAATTCCATCCTCAAAAAACTCCCTCATTTCAGTAGCTTCTGAAAAATGGGAGTCATTATTCTTTTTATATTGTGCTTGATATTCACTTATAAATCTACCTCTAAAATCCTCAGTAATATCAATGTCTCTATCTGCTGCAGCAAATGATTTATCATAAGCATAATCTAGATAATATTGCATTGATTCATGTATTGCTGTTCCAAATACAGTGTGAATTGATGAAGTAAATTTTTTAATTTTATCCTTATACTGTAGTTTCCATCTATGAGGGCATCCTCTAAATATTGACATTTGGGAATATGATATATTCTTTTGAAATGCAAAGTTAACCGGTGGTGGAGGATTATTTCTAATCTCCTTTACAATATGCGGGATTTTTTTAGCCAAACTACTTTTTCCATTTATCGCGACCTACTAAAAGACCGATTATTCCATAATTGGCAATATCTATAAATGTATCTTGTATACCTTCACCTTCAACAAATGCTTTACCATTAATTAATAGGTTTTTTAAACGTGATATTTTGTCAGTTAATCTAATACATAGCCCAGTTAGTGAGAATTGTTTGTCATCGTTGTTATTAACGATATCTCCGCCTAAAGCTATATTATTTAAACCATAATCCATATGTTTACGAGCAAACATTTCATACATTTCATTTTGTATGTTTTTAAATTCACTTGATAACTCTGGGTATTCATGTTCGAATACTTCTATAGGAGTTGAATTTAAATCAGGTACTGATTTTCCACTTTTGGCATCACTAATTTCTCTACTGCTCATAACTTTTTCTAATTGAATTGCATTGGCACTAAAATGCCCTCCGCTGTTAATTTTCTTTTCTAAACTCTCCATGTATTTTTTAACTGAATCACCCATGTAGAAGTCCCTTAGAATTATAATACTTATCTAAGGCTTCTAGTCTATCATCTGCGTCGACTAATTTAACAAGTGCCTCTTCAGCATTCTTATAAAAGTCTTCAGTTGAGTGATCTCCAATACCAGCTGCTTTATCTCCTAATAGTTCAAGAGACAAAAGTGCTTTGGCTTTATCTGCTTCTGCAGATGTACGTAACATTTCTACTAATTTGCTCATTTTATTAATTTAGTTATTTCCTTTTTTTCAAATCCTAATGTCTCTAATATACGACGGATTTGTTTGGTATCCAACAGAGTTATATATTCTTTTGCTTCATTTTTAGAACATTCCCAATAACTACTTAAATGTTCAAGTAATTCAGGGTTTGATTTTTTAACCGATGATTTAACATACTTGTTCCATTTATTATTTTTAGGAATATATTCTCTATAAATTGAATATATTTCTTTCTTATTCTGAGGCATTATTTTCTGTGCCTCATTTACTAACTCTAAATAGTCAGGATTCATAGATAAAAACCTATGAACCATATAACTGTTCCAGACATCCCAATCTTTATCAGAAAAGGAGTCTGGTTCAGATTTGATTGAATTAATTTGTTTAAGCCAATCAAATACATTTTTCATTATACGATTTCATCTTTAAGTTCATCTCTTAATTCTACTGGTAACCCTTCACCTAATATTTTATTAGTTGTTGGATCATAGAAAATAGGAATAGGCATAATTGCATCGTTGTCTGTTCCTGCTACGAATTTAGAAATTTTTCTTAGAATAACTCCTGATTTAAAGATACTTCCACCATCTGAATTTTTCATTCCTTCAGTTGATTTCAAATCAATGTTTGGTTGTTTCGGTGCTTCCATTTTTTACTTATTATTTATTAAATTATTAATTAAACTCATTATATTTATCTCTTTATCAATTCTAAAATTAGCTTTGTATTGATGCTCATTAATTAGAAAAGCCGCTGTACCCGACTTACCAGGAAGATATTCGTCAGCATTATCGTACAAAAACCTAAATACTTCTTCATAATCATCAACGTTTGAGTCAGCGATTATCTGTCTAATAGTATTAAATTTAGGTTTATCTTTTTTTAATTCACTTAAAATAGCAGACAAATAACTAGTACTGACAAGTAAAGAATCATCTAAGGTTAGTTTGTTCTTAATATTACTTGTCTGGATAGTGTTAAGCATTTTCCTTAAGTCCGGATAGAACTTATTTACAATTTTACCAATGGCAGTTGGTTCATAACTTATGCTTTCCTTATCACAAATACTAGCTAAATGTACTGCAACCTCTTTTCTAGTAGGAGGTACTACTTTAATTGTTTGACATCTTGATTGTAAAGGATCAATTACACGTTCAATATAATTACAAGTCATAATAAATCTTGTAGTACGTGAAAATGTTTCAATTATGTTTCTGAGCGACGCTTGCGCTTGAATCGTGAGAAAATCCGCCTCGTCCAAGATAACAACCTTGAGGGGCTTAAATGAAGCAACCGATGCGAAACTAGAGACTTTATCCCTAATAGTTTCGATCCCACGCTCGTCAGAAGCGTTAATATAAATGTAATCACAGTCTAGATTTTTAGTTATTAATTTGGCTAACGTTGTTTTACCTGTACCAGCAGGACCATAAAATAAATAATTTTGAATATCATTATTATATAGTTGTGATGCAATAGAAGATTTTAACTTACCATTACCAACATAATCTTTTAGTTTTACTGGTCTATATTTTTCGTTAAGTAAACTATTAGTATTCTCCATATATTGAATAACGTTGTTCTTTTACAGGTTCAATTTCCTTCTCAGTAGTTAATATAGCATATAATTCACTTTTTAATGGTGCTAATCTATATTCACCTCTAAATCCGGTTTTAGTCATATACGCTTCAAGCGTATCAGTTAATGATTTGTGTACAGGACCATCTGGTGCATTAGCAATTAATTGCCATTTATCACCAGGTGGTACTCTACGAGCAATTAGAGTTGCGTTCTCTATTACTTTTACTTTGGGTTGTGTGTTCTGTTTCATGTCTATAATATAATTAATTTATTATAAATATCCTAATTATTTACTAGAAAGCTTGGGCATGTTCACTAGCTTGCCCATTCAATCCACCTTTTAATAGATTCATTCTCTCAGCAAAACTTTGTTTATCCTGAGTTAATGTACATTCAGTTAATAAAACAGTACCTGCAATTGATGCTGCATTTTCAAGTGCCAACCTAGTTACTTTAGTTGGATCGATAATACCTGCATCTCTCATATTAACTGTTTCTTCGGTTTTTATATTAAACCCTGCCCAAGCATCATTACCTGAATTGCATAGTTTATCTGCTAAAACTTGTCCTTTAACTTCATCATAACCAGCATTAATTAAAATTTGATTAAATGGTTTAGCACAAGCTTCTACTACAATTTTAGCACCTGTAGAATCAGCTTTAATACCATTAGAAGCGTATAACAATGCTGTTCCACCTCCTGGTACAATTCCTTCTTCAATAGCTGCTTTAGTTGCATGTAATGCATCATCAACTCTATCTTTCTTCTCTCTCATTTCAGTTTCAGTGTTTCCACCTACATGCACGATTGCTACTCCTCCGACGAATTTTGCCAGTCTGTTTTGGAGTTGTTCTGTTTCATACGGGGTTGTCGCTTTTTCGATTTGCGATTGTAATTCTTCAATACGTGCTTCAATTTGTTCAATTCCTCCTTTTCCATCTACTATTGTTGTTGTTTCTTTTCCAATTGTTGCTGTTCTAGCTTCTCCAAACCATTCCCAGCTAAATTTATCTAACTTCATTCCTTTTTTCTTATCAAATACTACACCACCAGTTGTGATAGCAATATCTTCTAAAATCAATGATCTACGTTCTCCAAAATCAGGAGCTTTTACGGCACATACACTAACTGTACCTCTCATCTTATTAACAATTAAAGTAGCTAAAGCTTCATTATCAATATCTTCAGCAATAATCAATAGTGATTTACCTTGTGATGATACTGCTTCTAAAATAGGTAATAATTCCTTAACTGAATTTAATTTTTGGTCTAGAATTAAAACAGCAGGATTTTCTAAAACACATTGCATTGTATTATTATCAGTTACAAAATATGGTGATTTAAACCCTCTATCGAACTGCATACCTTCTACTGTTTCAAGATAAGTATCTCCTGTTTTTGATTCTTCAATATGTACTACTCCTTCTAATCCTACTTTATCAATTGCTTGAGCAATTAATTTTCCAGTTTCAACATCATTATTAGCTGAGATAGTAGCTACTTGTTCTAGTTGTCCTTCTTCAGATATATCTTCTGATATATTTGATTTTAGATTTTCAACAACTTGTTTAACTGTAGAGTCAATGTCTCTTTTAATTTGAACTGCATTTTCATTTCTTTCTAATGCATCTAGTCCATTTCGAATTAATTCACGAGCTAATAGAGTTGATGTTGTTGTACCATCACCTGCTTTTTGAGCTGTCTTAACTGCAGCTTGTTTAATTAAAAGTACACCTAATTCTTCACTTGGATCATCTAGTAAAATATTTTGAGCTACAGTAACACCATCTTTAGTTGATTGTGGTGCTTCAGCTACTCCTTTAAATATAACTACATTCCTACCATTTGGTCCTAATGTTGATACTACGGCATCAGCTAATTTATTGATACCTTTCATCATGTCTTTTCTGGCATGTTTGCCAAATTTAATTTCGTTTTCCATTTTTATAATTCAGTTAAGTTTGATTTATCTTCATCTGTTACTTCAGTTTCAGCTAATATACCTTCAACTGTTTGTTGAACTTTAGCTAGTACTTGATTTTCAGGTCCAACATAATATTCTTCACCATCAAATGGTAACTTTGTAAAACCTTGAGTTGGTAATACTACCAAATCTCCTACTTTTAATTGCATTGGGATTAAATTGCCATTTAAGGTATATCTACCAAATCCTACAGCAACTACTTCCCCAAATTCATTTTTTTCTTTACCCATATCAGGAACAATAATATTCCCATATAGTGTTTCTTCGTTTTCTATTGGTTTAACGATAACCGCGTCGAATAATGCTTCAAGCTTTTTCATTTAAATAATTTTTAATTTTAGTTTCAATGTTAGTATAATAATCTAAAAAGTCACTTAATGTTTTAAAGTGTTCTTTTGTATGTAACTGCTCTTTAGTAATTCTTTCTAATGCAGTTCCAAAATCAGCATGGAATGTTAGTGCTTTAGTATAAGTTTTACTTTTACCTGTTGACCTAAAATGGTCAGCATTTGAGGTGATTCTTTTATTCACTGTATAACAGTGTTCATCTTTAGTGATGAAGAAAGGCTCCATACTTGGATCTTCAATAAGTGTTAAGGAATTTGGTTTTCTTGCCATATAACTATTATTTTGTTTAGACCGTAATATACGAAAAAAACACCGCTAGGACACGTTTTTTTGTAATAACTTTTATTTAATTTTAATTGATTTTGGCTTAGCTTCTTCAGCTAATGGTATAAAAATTTCTAATAGACCATTTGTTAAAGATGCATCAGTTTGTCCCAAATCAAATTTAGGGGCAATTTTGTATCTTAAATCAAATGATTTTTTAGATAAACCATTATGAATAGTTCCTTCATGGAATTTTTCATCTTCTGGTTTCTTATAACTAATTTTTAATATATCTCCTTCGATATCAAGGACAACGTCTTTTTTAGTTAGTCCTGTACAGGCAACTTCAAAATAAAGCCCTTTATCGTCAAAGTAAATATTAAGTGGGTGTGGTTGTTTTGTATCTGAGGCTGGTTGAAATGTGCTATCAGATTTAAAATGGTTTCTAAAAAGAATGTCGAAAGGACTTAAGTGCCTTTCCAATAATTGTAATGTACTCATATCATTTAGTTTTGTGAGGCCGAAGCTCTCGGTTAATTTAATTTAAAACATAACGCGTGCCCTAGCTACGTGTTATTTTATTATACATATAATATAAAAAAGTAAAGTCGCTATTCCAAGCTATCTTTTAACTTATCCTCATCTTCTTTACTCATAAATGCTGACCATTTTCCTTCAGGGCAACTAGCCGACATTGATCTTACTTTCAAATTTAATATACAACCACAATTAGCGCAACAAGGTGCTGTACCTGGAACTGCACAGCTATGTCCTATTGTATCAAATTGAGAACATTTTTCACATATGTTGCCTCTAATTTTGGCTATTTCTTCAACATCATCTCTAGTAAACACTCGGTTTTTTATTCCTTCGAGTATTGAAGGCATATTACCAAATGCTGCTATTAATTTGTTGAATCTTCCCATTACACCATTTCTTCAACAATACCAATTATTTCACTTATAACTAAAATAACAGTTGCTGCAACTAGGTTAAATGGTATAAAACAGTAGCCTAAAATTCTAATTCCTGATTTAATGAAACTAATAATTTGGTGTTTCTTTTGATCAGGCATATTTGCCAAATTTTTTCTTTCTTGTTCAATTGCGTTAAAATCTTTATTCATTTCTTGCTATATAATAGACGCTTTCTATATCGTCTGAGTTAAACGTTAATTTTACCATTCCTTTACTTGATAATTTTAAATTACCTTTACTCATATCTTTATTTGAGTTAAGTATTGATTTAAAAATATCTGAATCAAATGGGATAGATAGATTATCTTCTTTAATATCTCCATTTAATTGATATGTAATTTTATTTGAAAATCCGGTGTTATCACCAAATATAAATTCACATATATTATTACCGTCAAAATCTTGTGTTGTTGTAATTAACATATTATTGACATCAGATAATGCGTTTTTTGCTTTAATTAAATGGTCAACATCTTCCATTTGTAAATCAATATCAATTTCCCATGTTTCAGGATCTTCATACCATGTTGTTTTACCTAAAATTAAAATATCAGCTAGTGAATATGTTAAATCAAAATTCAAATCTGCAATGTGCATTTTAGTATACACTGATTTAATTTTTTCTAATGATAAAGATAATTCACCACTAGTAATAGATAATAATTTTGATAATTTATCAGTATCAAATATACCTAATTCACTATCTTCGATATCAAAATCATTTAGATGTACCTTACATACTCTACCTTTTTCACCAGCATATATTGTAAGAGCTTTATCTTTAATTCTCCATTTAACCTGATTATTTAATCCATTTAAATAATACTTTGCTATAACACTTTGTAAAACATTTTTACTTATCATATAATAATATTTTTATTTCTAATTTTATCACTTGGACTAACACCATTTTCACATCTACCACACATATCAAATGTAGATAAAGGTGCAGGCATTATATCATCATATTCGTCAACGAATAAATTACCTAATATTTTTTCTAAACTATAATCCATACAACATAATGAAACATCTCCGTTAGGCAAAACAACATTATGATAAAGGTGTTCAATACAACCACAAGTACTAGGTCCTTTTTTAGGTGCATGGTTAACTCTATCTTTAATTTTATCTAATGCTGGTTTAATAGTTGCTTCACCTACTAAATTACCTGCTCTATCCCAAAAATTAGGTATAACAGGATTAGGCCATAATTCTTTTACACAGTCATGAGGTTCACCCATACTCATCACATAAAATGCTTGAATATCATTTTCATATTCTTTAAATTTTTCAAATACTTTATATAACCTATCACTTAAAGGGTGTTCAGCTATTCGTTCAGCATCTGGAATATGTAAACAAAATCCACCATTTGGTCCTTTAGTCCAAGGTATATCTTTAACTGCTTCAACATCATCTAATGTCATTCCTACTCCTGTTGAAAATGCAGATAAAGGATGTCCTTTATAGTTAGCATACTGCATCATTTTAGTACATTCTTTGTTTAACCAAGGTTCAGTAAACCCAGAAAATGTAACTCTTACTTCTTTAGGTAATTTATCTACAATTTGAATAAATCTAGCTAATGATAAGGTTTTGGGTTGACCTTTGTGAGCATGATAAATTTTCTCTAAAGTTCTTTGAGGGCAAAAGGCACAATTTACAACACAACCTTTAGGTGAAATGGAAGTAGTAAATTCCATAGTAGGCCATTTTGTTGTTTTCCAATAATCTCTCTTCTTAAATTCCATATCGTTCAATATACGTAAGTTTTTTTAAATTTCAAAGGAAGACAATGCATTTATATGAGGGTTTAAATCTAAACTCCATTCTAAATCATTGAAAAATCCTTCTAATTTGTTTAATAAAATTGATTCAAAGACTTTTTGTCTGTCAGCATAAATATCAAGAAAATCTTGAATTTTTAATGGCATATCATAGTCAAAGAATGCTAATGCTTCTATTTTATATGGATTATCTTTTAAATAAATCCATTTTACTTTATCTGCTTGAGTAATTAAGTTATGTTTTCTATCTAAACTCCATAATCTTAATAAATCATTATATCGGATTGCTGCTCTAACTGGTGCTGGAGCTCCTTTTAATATCTCAGTAAACATTTCACCTGCTCTTGCTTTAGTACCAGAGTACTTATCTAATTTTTTTACTGATGTTGGGTTACCTAGTTTTGGTAATGGAATATCACCTCCTAATATTTGTTTTTTAAATACTTTAATTTGTTCTAATACACTATCTTTCTGTTCACCCTTTAATACTTGTTGTAAAATATCATTAAAGAAATCTCCCAATATAGGTGGGAAATTTGCTTTCATAAACTCTAAACCTTTAATATCTAAAGATTCTTTTTCAATACCTTCTTGTTTAGTGATCCATTGAGCATAACGTCTAGTAGCTCTAAAATAAGCTGAACGAATAACACATTCAGTTTTCATTTCTAATCTATGTTCTGTTACATTAAATGCTTCACGAGCTAATCTATCATAATCATCATTTATAATATCTTGATATTTAAGTGCTACTTTTTCTAAAATACCATCTTTTTTCTTATCATCAAAGGATTCAAAATTAGGATATAAATGTTTTAATATAGGTTCAGCATTAAAATAATTTGAATCAGTATCTACATAAGCACAATAATTAACATCATCCTTATCACAAATCCACCAAGGAGTATCTTCTATATGTTTCATCTATATTCTTTTATATCTTTAAAATTTGAACCTGAAATAATGTTAATATCATTTTTTAATTGATTTCTAACTTCATTATATTCAAATATCATTAATGATGCTTTTCTAAATTCTTTATCTGTAATACTTTTATCTCTAACTCTGTTTTCCAGATCCCATAACATACGATTTACTTTTGACAACTCCAAAAATAATACCTTAATTTCTTTACCATTTTTAGTAAATAAATCTACAACACCTGGATTTAGACTTGCAAATTCTAATTCTACATTAGCTAAATTCTCAGGATCCACCATATTCAATTTCTTAATTTCTAGAATTGAAATTCTATCTAATAATTCCCCATTTGATACTTCTATTTTCATTTAAAATGTTCTTTCTCCTGGTAAGGGTGGTACAGTTTTTGGTTTATCTCCATTTGAATCTAAATCTGTTCTTTCATCTAAAACAATTTTATAAGTAATACCTTTAACCTTAAATCTAAAAACACCTTGTTTTAAACATTTTCTAAATAAATTTTCTTGGGTTTCAGACCAAGTTTCACTTATTTTAATAAGCTCATCTTTAGAAATAGGTTTAGTATCTGCATAAATAGTCATATTACTTCTTATAGATTGTTTTTTTAATGTCATAGTTTAAGTTTAAGTTATTAGCCTGTATGATCTCTACCTAATATAGGCATTTGATCCATTGTGTTAAATCTTTCTTCTTCTATAGAGCCGGTTTCAAATATAATAGGTTTTACTATATCAATTTCATCCGAAGTATCTATATTTAAATCTAATTTAATTTCGTTTTTAATTACTTTATTCATGTGCCTATTAGCACATAATGCTGATTCTTGTATTATTCTTTGTCCTGATAATGTAATAGCTTCTGATAATATTACATTACCATATCTAAAACTACCTAATGCTGTTGCTCCATATAAACTATTAAGCAAAATTTTCATTGTATATTGCATTAAATAATTATATTCACCCTTTACTGTGTCTTTAGCTTGATAAGCAGCTTTCATACGTCCTTTATAAATAACACGTTCTTCAAACCATTTTTTAAGAATTGTAGATAATACTGACTCTCTATTTGTTTCAAAAAATACACCATTAGCTGATATAGCTAAGTTATTTTCTTCAATCATTTGAATTAATTTTCTTACAGGCACATATGCTTGTCTTCTGTGTTTGTTTTCTACTAATAATTCTTCTTCAGGATCACGTTCTTTTAAATCGTTAAGTGCCAATCTATTATTACGGTCATCTGAATCTATAATACGACCCTTGAGTGTTTCTTTACCTATGTTAATTGACATTATTATAGATGGATACAGTGATGTTAAATCTTCATCAAACATATACTTGTATAGTCCTGCTTTGGGGCAAAAAAGGTAACCACCAGCATAATTCTTTTTATGAATTGGGTGTTCATCTCTTCTTGGTGGTATAATATTTTTACTTAATAAGTAAGCTGAAATTGCTCCATCTTGTGATACTGTATTAGCATATACTTCACTATAATTGTGTTTACCTTTATGTGATAGATTTTTAGTTAAAGCAATATATTGTAATTTTTCATCTAATTTTTGAAGTATTTCAACATCAACAAAGTTATATTGAATAAATTTATGTATATCAGTTTCAAATAATTGATCCAAATTACCTTCATATTCAACCTTACCCATACCAACATACTTTTCTCCAATAGCATCTAATTTCCAGCTTGGTTCATCTTTCCAGCTATACTTTTTATGTAAACGAATATAATCAAGTGATTCAACTCCTACAATTTCTACAAATTGATTACGCTTATACCAATATTGATTACCCTTTTTACAATTTACTACTCCAATAGGTGATAAATGTTTAGCAAAATCCTCTCCAATGGTATTACACATTCTATAATACAAATAAGGGATATCAAAATAATCTGAATTATAACCAATTAAAATATCTGGATCGATATCTCTGATATGCTCAATAAATTTACCTAATAATTCATTTTCTGTTCTACAAGGTATAATTTCTTTGTTTTTTGCTTTAGTATGTTTAAGTTGGTTTTTCTTATCAAGAATTAAAATGTGCCAAGTATCAGGTGTTTTATCCCACCAAGCAATAGAGGTAATAGGCATAGGAGCACTTTCAATATATTCTTCAG